>Ga0256826_1002056_pt1 | contig 12390 bp, 10 predicted proteins | sample CV79metaG_FD_185975 | JGI IMG/M metagenome (GOLD analysis project Ga0256826, IMG submission 185975) | Hydrothermal vent microbial communities from East Pacific Rise, Pacific Ocean - CV79 | ecosystem: Environmental > Aquatic > Marine > Hydrothermal vents | place: Pacific Ocean: East Pacific Rise... | reverse complement strand
ATTTTTAAAACCTCTAAGAATTCTAAGCTCTTGAGAAGAGTCTCCCTCAAAATATAAAACTGTATCTACCATATGTTCTAAAACTCTTGGTCCAGCAATTGAGCCCTCTTTTGTGATATGCCCGATTATAAAGATTGCTATATCTTTGTCTTTTGCTATTCTCATCAGTTCAAAGGTAATTTGACGTACTTGAGTGACTGAACCAGGTGCTGAAGTAATATTTTGGGAGTAAATGGTTTGGATAGAGTCTATAATCAAAAAATCATATTTGCGATGTTCAAGTTCAACTAATATCTGCTCTAGTCTTATTTCACTTAGTAGGTAAAGTGAATCGTGATTTGAATCAAGTCTATTAGCACGTAGTTTAATTTGTCCTGCTGATTCTTCACCTGTAACATAAAGCACATCTTTGCCTGTTGAGGCTATATTTGAGCCTACTTTTAAAAGTAGGGTAGACTTTCCAACCCCAGGACTACCACCTATTAGAGTCAGAGAACCAGGAACAATTCCTCCACCTAAAACATTGTCTAACTCTTGGTCTAGCGAAGAAAATCTATAAACTTCTTCTTCAACTATATCATTGATACTTACTGCTTTCGCAGTTGTACTAGAAGTTGATTTAGTTTGTTTTACTACTTCTTGCTGATGTTCATTGAGTTCAATAAAACTGTCCCACGCTCCGCAGTTTGTACATTTTCCCATCCATTTTGGAGTAGTTAGTCCACAGTGTTGACATTCAAAAAGAATTTTCTTTTTAGCCATAAATTTACCTCAATCATTAATATTTAGAAATTATATATTTAAAATATTTTATGCTATAAATATATGACAAAATGCAATATTTAGTATTTTAACAGTAACTCCATTTGCCATTTTTATACTCTATATTTGTATCGACAGGAGTATTTGCATAATTTACAAGGGCTTTTGTATCTGAAATTCTTTTAAGTAAAACTAATCTCTCATCTTCTAAAAATTTATTTAGTAGTGTTTTATCTTCTGAAATTATTTCTTGAGCTTTTTGAGGTTCTTTTTGAATCTCTTGAACTGTTTCTACAATTTCATTTTCTTCATCTTTTTTCTCTTCTTCTTCAAATAGTGCATCAAGTAAACCATCAACAAATTCATATTTATCAAATACTACTAAATCATCAGGTTGTTCTCCTGTTCCTACATAAAGTATAGGGAGTTCGAGGGCATAAGCAATGCTAAATATACTTCCACCTTTAGCAGTTCCATCTAGTTTTGTAATTATGATGCCATCTACACCTATCATCTCATTAAAAGCTTTTGCTTGAGATATCGCCGAGTTTCCTTGTGTACCATCTATGATGAGAACAGTTCTATGTGGTGCACCTTCATGTGCTTTGCCACAAATTCTATTTATCTTTTTAAGTTCATTTGCAAGATTTGTTTGCGTGTGTAAACGTCCAGCAGTGTCGATGATAACATTGTCAAAACCTTTTGATTTTGCAGAATCAATAGTGTCATAAGCAACAGCAGAAGAATCATGTCCTTGTTTTGAAGAGACGATAGGAATATCTAATCTTTGTGACCATAAAGTCAGTTGCTCAATTGCTGCTGCTCTAAAAGTATCCCCTGCACCTAAGATTACTTTTTTGCCATCTTTTTTGTACTTTTGAGCAAGTTTAGAGATAGTAGTAGTTTTACCAGCTCCATTTACTCCCACTATAAGTTCCACAAAAGGAGCAGTATATTCTGGTTCTTTATATGTAGTGTGAGCAAGTGTTGCTAAAAGTTTTGAACGCAGTATCTCACGAGTGATTTTTTCTTGGTACGTTTGTTCTAATATAAGTTCTACTAAGTCATATTCAACATCAGCTTCAAGTAAAATATCTTCAAGTTCATCTTTTGTAAAACTTACCTTTTTCTTTGGTGCGACTGTCTTAATCGCCTCAACAGTTTTATTAAGAGATTTTTTTATAAAACTAAACATTATTTATTTAAAGCCTTTTTGATATCACTATTTATAAACTCTTCTTCAGTAGCACCTTGATAGTAGTTTACTAATTTCCCATCTTTATACATAGCCATTAATGGAATTCCAAAATCTCTTCCAAGTTTTAATTTTTTTGCGATTTCATTTATAATTCTACTATTTTCACTAGAGTTTACAAGGGCATAGTCTGCATCATGTTGATGTCTAAAATCTTCTAGTTTAGAATTAGGAATATTTTCTTCTACTGTAATTCCTAAAATGAGTAAGTCATTTGGATATTTTTTTTGTAAAGATGCAAGATGTGATGCTTCTGCTTGACAAGGAGGACACCATGTTGCAAAAACATCTAAAATGATAACTTTGCCATCAGCACCTTTCACTTTAAACCCTTCACCCTCTTTTTGGACGATGTATTGTTTGTTATCAAGTGCGGTTAAAACAAATTCATTTGTTGAAAGAAGTGCATTTGCTTCTGTTGCAGTATCTTCTTTCTTACTGTCATTAGAGCAAGCTTGAAACATTAATGTAGCAGCGAGAAGTGTAGTTAAAATTGAAATTTTTGACATTATTTTTTTGCCTTTGTATGTTTATTTGTGTAAAATGTCTAAAATTATAGCGATAAAGATTTAATATGACTCTTACAAAAAATAGTTTTAGAGATAAATGTCTTAAAAATATGAAAATATCACTGAAACATAACAAGATTTATAAGAATGAACTTGTAAACAGAAAATTGATGCATGAAATTTCCTCTTATGAAAAAAAAGGAAAACGTTTAAAAATTTTGTTTTATTATCCTTTAGAAAATGAGGTAAATATAGTTAAATCCTTGAAACAGTTACGAAAAAAGCATGAGGTGTTTATTCCGTTTATGGAAGGTAAAAGTTTTAAAATGGTACCATTTAGATTACCGCTAAAGAAAAAGAAATTTGGGATTTTAGAAGCGGGAAATTCGATAAAAAATATAAATAAAATTGATATAGCTATAGTGCCTGTTGTTGGTGTGGATGGTAATTTACAAAGAGTTGGTTATGGAAAAGGAATGTATGACCGTTTTTTTGATAAATTAAAAGTAAAACCATATATTATATTCATTCAGCCAGAACTTTGTTACACTAAAGATAGGGTCTGTGATAGATATGATATATCTTGTGATGTACTTTTGACACCAACAGATAAAATAAAAAATGGGTCTTTATAGTTTTATATAAAAAAGGTTATACAAGATGTTAAATGAAATACTACTAGGTGGTGGTACAGCCATTGTTAGTGGGGTTGTAGGATTTTTCATCTCTAAAAAAATTACTGGTGCTAATTTCGATATATATGTTGAGCAAGCTGTTGCAAAAGCAAAAGCTATTGAAAATGAGGCGCAAACTCTACTTGAACGTTCAAGACTTAAATCTAAAGAAATTGAGTTAGATGCACAACAGTTATTTGATAGTGCAAAAGATAGAGCAAAAGCTGATTTTTCTCAAAGAGAAGATGAAGTAGCACGAAAAGAAAAAGATTTTAATAGATATAAAGATGATGAAGAAGATAAAATTCAGACTCAATTAAATCAGATTAAATCTCAAAAAATTAATTTAGAGAGAAATGAAAAATCACTTGCTTCACTCAGAGATAAATATGAGAAAATAATAGATAAAGCACTTCATACGATAGAGCATAGTGCAGGAATGACACAAGAAGAGGCTAAAACAGCTTTGCTTGAAAAAATTGAAGAAAAATCACGTGGAGAGATTGCGCATATTGTTAGAAAATATGAAAATGAAGCTAGAGAAAAAGCTGAGAAAAAAGCTAATTTTATTTTAGCTCAGGCCACTAGCCGTTTTGCAGGTGAATTTGCTTCAGAAAGACTTACAAATCTTGTGCATTTAGAAAATGATGAATTAAAAGGTCGCATAATTGGTAAAGAGGGACGAAATATTAAGGCCCTTGAAACCTTGCTTGGTGTTGATATTATAATTGATGATACTCCAAACGCAATACTTGTAAGTAGTTTTAATTTATATCGACGTGCAATAGCAACAAAAACACTTCAGTTATTAATTGAAGATGGAAGAATTCAACCTGCAAGGATTGAAGAGATTTTCAAAAAAGTATCTGATGAATTTGAGTCTAAAATCTTAAATGAAGGTGAAGAACTCATTGCAGATATGAATATTGGGGTTATGCATCCAGAGTTAGTGAAACTTATTGGGCGTCTTAGATACCGTGCAAGTTATGGTCAAAATGCCTTAGCTCATACTCTTGAAGTGGCACATTTAGCGGGTGTTATGGCTTCAGAAATGGGTGGTGATGTTATTATGGCTAAACGTGCAGGACTTTTACATGATATAGGTAAAGCTCTAACACATGACCATGATGGAAATCATGTTGATTTAGGTGCTGAAGTATGTCGTCGTTATAATGAAGATGAGATTGTCATAAATGCAATTTATGCGCATCATGGTCAGCAAGAAATTAACTCTATAGAGTGTGGAGCAGTTTGTGCTGCAGATGCACTCTCAGCAGCTCGACCAGGTGCTAGACGTGAAGTACTAGAGAGTTTCTTAAAACGTGTAACGGAGATAGAAGATATAGCATCTTCACATAGTGGTGTAAGGCAATCTTATGCTATAAACGCAGGTCGTGAAGTTAGAGTGATTGTAAATGCAAGTCTAATTAATGATGATGAGTCTATTTTATTAGCAAGAGAAATTGCAAAAGAGATAGAAGAAAAAGTTCAATATCCTGGTGATATTAAAGTAAATGTTATTCGAGAAAGTAGAGCTATAGAGTATGCAAAGTAAAATACTTTGCATACTTTTTTAAACTATTTATTTTTTAATAGTTACGACTACAGCACCTCTTAAGTCACCCATTTTATAATGCATTGCTTTATCGATTGGGTATCTTTCATTAATTGCACGTTTCAAATCAGTATTTGTAACATTTCCATGACATTTTAAACATACTTGTTTGTTTATAATAAGTGGCTTATAGTATTTATAAGTTGTTGCATTCACTTTTTCAATAATCTGTTTTGGAAGTATGACATTTGAAGCTTGTAAGTTTTGAAGTGAAGTCAAAATTGCTTGTTCATTAGCTTCAGGTTTATTTGCTGGGTTTCTATATTTAAGGCTAATTCTTTTAACTCTAATTCCATTAGGAAGTTTTTTATTTACATCCTCAGTTAATGTATATGCTTCTTGTGAACAAAAATCAAGGGCTTTCATTGGACCACCTGCTTTCATGTTTTTTTTCATCTTTGAACCTAAAGTCTTAAGTAGTAACATAGAACTACTTTTTCCTATTTTTTTAATATTTTGTAGTTCATTGTTTTTTTTAGCTTGTGGTGCGGCTAAAAGAAAAGAGGTACTGAGTGCTATAAGTACTAATGGTTTCACAATATTCATATGATAATCCTATATTTGTAATTTTATGTAGAATTATAGCAAGACTTATAATAATTTAATGCAAGTTTGAATATAATTGCGTTAAATTTTAAGACAAGGGAGCAGACCTATGGGTGAACTGTTTACTTTTTTCGGACTTATATCAGAAGAACCAGATTTTCTTTTTATAACTCACATGCTTTTATCAGCGTTTATAGCAATATTCTTGGCTAAAGTAGCGATGTCAAACTTACAACTTGTACCAAAAGGGACTCAAAACCTTATGGAAGCTTACATTAATGGTGTTTTAGCGATGGGTACTGACGTAATGGGTAAATCTCATGCACGAACATATCTTGCATTAGTTGCTACGATTGGTATATTTGTTGGAATTGCAAATCTTATTGGTATTATCCCAGGATTTGAAGCACCATCATCAAGTTTAAATATGACATTGACGTTAGCCTTAACTGTATTTGTTTATTATAACTTTGTTGGTATTAAAACTCATGGTGTAATTAAATACTTTAAGCACTTTACTGGTCCAGTTTGGTGGTTAGCATGGTTAATGTTTCCTGTAGAAATAGTTTCTCATATTTCTCGTATTATCTCTCTTAGCTTCCGTCTTATGGGAAATATTAAGGGTGATGATATGTTCTTAGCAGTAATTTTAATGCTAGTTCCATGGGTTTTACCTTTAATTCCATTTGCACTTCTTACATTTGGAGCACTTTTACAAGCATTTATTTTTATGATGCTTACATATGTTTATTTAGCTGGTGCGATAGTAGTAGAAGAACATTAGAGTTCTCTTTTGCAAAAAGATATATATGATAGAATCATAAGCTTTTTGCTCGGAGCATCATGGGCTGTAGTCATTTTTGGTGCTCTTATAATATTTAAAATCTTCATAGTCTTTGGTCTTACCATAGCACTTTTTTCCACACTTCTTTATATCATTATTTCTCTCTTTTTAATACTTACGCTTGATGCATTTGAAGTCAATAAGCAGAGGCTTGAAGAGAGTAAAAAACAAACAGCTCTTTTGGAAAAAATCTATTCAAAACATACGAAATAACATCTTTTAAAGCATAGGTTAGATAAAATAGATAAAATATAATCCATTTTACTTAAGGAAAACTATGTTTGAAGTAGTTATAGGACTAGAAGTCCATGTGCAACTAAATACAAAAACAAAACTTTTTTGCTCGTGTGCTACGAGTTTTAATCATCTCCAAAATACAAATACATGTCCAACTTGTTTGGCACTGCCTGGTGCTTTACCAGTTTTAAATAAAGAAGTAGTTCATAAATCAATCATGCTTGGAACTGCGTTAAACGCAACTGTCAATAAAGTTTCATACTTTGATAGAAAATCATACTTTTATCCAGATAGTCCAACATCGTATCAGATTACACAACTATATACTCCAATTGTAGAACATGGAAAACTTCAAATTGATTTTGACGATGGTTCAAACAAAATTATTCGTGTGAATCGTGCTCATATTGAAGCAGATGCAGGAAAAAATATACATGATGGTGATATCTCTAAAGTTGACTTAAATCGAGCTGGAACTCCACTTTTAGAAATTGTAAGTGAACCAGATATGAGAAGTGCTGAAGAAGCAATTTTATATCTTAAAAAATTACACTCAATAATTCGTTATTTAGATATCGGTGATGCAAATATGCAAGAGGGTAGTTTTCGAGTTGATGTAAATGTTTCTATTCGCCCTAAGGGTGATGAAAAACTATATACTCGTGTTGAGATTAAAAATATAAATTCTTTTAAGTTTATTCAACGTGCAATCGAGTTAGAAGTTGCTCGTCAAAGTGAAGCTTGGGAAGATGGTATTTATGAGCAAGAAATTTGTCAAGAAACTCGTCTTTTTGATCAGGTAAAACAAGAGACACGTTCTATGCGTGGTAAAGAAGAGGCAGCTGATTATAGATATTTTCCAGAGCCAGACCTTTTAAAATGTGTTGTAACCGATGAAATGATGGAAAAATATACAAAGATTCCAGAACTGCCGGATGCAAAAAAAGAGCGTTTTGTAAATGAATATGGTATGAGTGAATATAATGCAGCCGTTATTACATCACTTGTTGAGACGGCAAACTTTTTTGAGACAATGATGCAAGAGGAGGGTGTGAGTGCTAAAACTGCTACAACTTGGATTAGTGTTGAGCTTCCAGCACGATTAAAAGGTGAAATAAATATTACAAACTCTCCCGTAAACGCAGTAAAACTTGGATTTTTAGTAAAACGTATTGATGATAAAACAGTGAGTGGAAAAGCTGCAAAAGATGTTCTTGATTTCTTAATGGAAAATGAAAATATTTCAGTTGATGATGCCATCGATAAACTTGGACTCAAACAGGTGACTGATACAGGTGCAATAGAAGTAATTTGTGATGAAATCATTAATGCTAATCCTGAAAAGGTTGAACAATATAAAGGTGGTAAAGATAAACTCTTTGGTTTCTTTGTTGGTCAAGTTATGAAAGCTTCAAAAGGTAGTGCAAATCCTCAGGTTGTAAATGAGATTTTAAAAGCTAAATTAGGTTAAATTAATGTTAAAAGATTTTGTATTAGATCTTGCTTATTATCTTGATACATCTAGTACATACAAAAAAAGAAAGCTTTTTTTCTATAATCTTTTAGAAAATGAAAAAAACAGATATAAAAAATTTATAGATATATTTATGATAATACTTATATTTATAAGTGTTGCTGTTTTAATCAAAGAAGTTAAATCTGAAGTAGATGAGTACCTTCTCTTTTTTAGTAATTATGTAATTTCTATTATTTTTTTAATTGAATATCTCTTTCGATTATGGGTAAATAGTAGTGTAAGTAAAATAATAGTTTCTCGTGCAGAGTATGACACTTTTTTACTTCGAGAAGTGAGACTTGCTAAAGCTTTAAAAGAAGTGGTAAAAGTTAAGCTACTTTATATGACATCTCCTCAAGCCATCATTGACTTGCTTGCAATTATGCCATTTTTTCACGAACTAAGACTCTTTCGTATATTTATACTTTTTCGTGTTTTTAAACTCTTTCGTTATGCTAAAAGTTTTCAGATATTAGCTTCTGTTCTTGCTACAAAAAGATTTGAGTTTTTAACTCTTGGTATCTTTGCTTCTATTGTAATCTTTATCTCTTCAGTTTTAATATATGTAATGGAAGCGAATAATGCTCAATCTGAAATTACTTCAATGTATAAAGCTATTTACTGGTCTATTGTGACTATATCTACTGTTGGTTATGGAGATGTAACTCCTGTAACAAATGAAGGGCGATTTGTAGCAATCTTAGTTATAATGGCAGGAATAGCAGTCCTTGCATTTACAACTTCTCTGTTTGTTTCAGCATTTACAGAAAAACTTGATGAAATTAAAGAGACAAAAACTATCGAAGATGTTGCAAAACTTACAAAAATATATCTTATTTGTGGTTATGGTGAAGTAGCAAGTACGGTCGCTAAAAAACTTCAAAAATCTGGAAATAAGATTATAGTTATTGATAATGATGAAATTATGGCTCAACGTGCTGTAAAAGATGGTTTGATTGCCTTTGCTTATAATCCTGGGAGCATAGAAAGTTATCACAAAATCAATTTAGATTTAGATACGCAGGTAAAACATATCTTATGTTTACATGAAAATGATGTAAATAATGTTTATGCTGCTTTAACTATACGCTCAATAAATAAATCCGTACCAATTTTATCTCTTTTGATGAATGACTTAAATCGTAAAAAATTGAATTTTGCAGGTATCAACAAGATAGTTTATCCTCAAGAATTAGTAGGTTTAATTACAAAAGAGTTGGTGGGTATACCTGTTGCCTTTGAAGTAATTCATGAACTAAGGACTGAACATGCAAATGTAAAAATTGATGAACTTGGAATTACTCAAAGAATAATAGATAATTTTGCTACAGTCGGTGAACTGGGCAATAAGTCTTACCGAGTGGTATTACTTGGAGTATATAAAAAGTCTAAGGATAGATTCTATTTTAATCCACTTGATGATACTCTTTTAGAAGTAGGTGATTATCTTTTAGTGGTTGGATATAGTTTGTTTATAAAAGAGTTTGAAAAATCTCTCCATACAAGAGTAAATAATGAATAAAAATAGTGCTTTAATATTTGGATACAATAAGTATGCACAAGAGATAATAGCTAATATAAAAAATAAATATAATGATATTAAAGTCTATTCACTTGAAGAAGAAGTAGATAGTAGTGGTCTAGACTATAGTGTTGAAAAATTTGATTTGAGTGATGATTGGATAGATATAAAAAATGATATAGATATTGAAAATTCTATGGTGTTTTGTGTTCTTGAAGATATGGCAGAAAACATCTTTTTAACAATTTCTCTACGTGCAAATTTTGATAATTTAACAATCATTGCTATGGCTATAAATAAAGAGAGTGCAAATAAATTGTCGATGGCTGGTGCAAATAAAGTTATACCGCTCGTAGAAACAACAGCTGATATTATTACAAATATGCTTGAAAAGCCTATTTCAAGTAAAGTACTTAGTAGTATTCTTTATGAAGATAGCGATTTAAAAATAGCGCAAATACAAATTAGTGAAGATAGTAAATTTGAAAATGAGAAACTCTCAAGTATCGACTGGACTAGATATAATGGTATCATTATACTTTCTGTAATTGATGAAAATATGAAAAGTGAGTTTATTTATTCAAAAAAAATGAAAAATCACACAATAAAAAGTGGTGATGTGTTAGTTGTAGTTGGATATGAAAACGATATCCAAACATTTGAAAAATTAATTGGGAGTGAGCGATATGTTAATTGGAATCATTGGAGCAGGTAAATGGGGAAGTGCTTTAGCATATGCTTTGAGTGAAAATAATAGCGTATGTATTACTTCTCGTACACCTCGAAAAATTGATAATTTTGTCTCTTTAGATAAGGCTTTAGAGTGTGAGTATTTGGTGATAACAGTACCTGCACAACATGTTTCTTTATGGCTTGAAGAAAATTTTGTATTTTCTGGACAAAAAGTACTTGTTGCTTCAAAAGGTATTGAAGCCTCAAGTGGAAAATTTTTAAATGAAATATATGCTAAATATGTTCCAAATGAAAATATTGCATTTTTATCTGGTCCATCTTTTGCAGTAGAGGTACAAAAATCACTCCCTACCGCCTTAGTGGTAAATTCTACAAATGAAGCATTAGCTAAAGAATTTGGTACGTTATTTCCTTCATTTATAAAAACTTATATATCAAATGATGTTGTTGGTGCAGAAATTTCAGGTGCATATAAAAATGTTATTGCAATAGCCGCGGGAATCTGTAGCGGTCTTGAACTTGGTAATAACGCAGCGGCGGCATTGATTTCACGAGGGTTAGTAGAGATGCAACGTTTTGGACTCTCTTATGGTGCAAAAGAGGAAAGTTTTATAGGTTTAAGTGGGGCAGGAGATTTGTTTTTAACAGCTTCATCTACGATGAGTAGAAACTTTAGGGTTGGACTAGGTCTTGCAAAAGGTCAGACACAAGAAGAGATTCTTGAATCTTTGGGTGAAGTAGCTGAAGGTATAGGAACAACCTACGCTCTATATGAAATTGCACTTAAAAATAAGATTTATTTACCAATAGCTAAAGAAGTTTATTTGACTCTTGAAGGAAAAAGTCCTAGAGAAAGTTTGCGAGATTTATTGACAAATTAAGGGTAAGAAATGCTTGAGAATAAATATCAAATATTAAAAATAATTTTTTCTATTGTTATTGGAATTATAATATACTTTATAAGTCTTACTGCGTTTAACAATACTCAAAGTGAACTTTTAGGCATTATAGCTCTACTTGTAACTCTTTGGACAAATCAAGCTCTTCATCTTGGAGTCGTATCTTTACTCCCTATAATCTTATTTCCTGCTTTTGGAATCATTTCGACAAAAATGACAACTGTAAATTATGCACATCCAATTATCTATCTTTTTTTAGGTGGTTTTTTACTTGCAATTGCTGTAGAAAAAACAAATTTACATATACATATTGCGGATAAATTACTTTCCATATTTCCCTCTACACCTAGAGGAATGATTTTTTCACTTGCTATTACAACAGGGCTACTTAGCTCAATATTATCCAATACTACTACAACCTTACTGCTGATATCTATAGCTATATTTTTAACAGATAATGCAAAATTACAGATGAGATTTGCATTGGCTATTGCTTATGGTGCAAGTATAGGTGGAATTTTAACACCAATAGGTACTCCTCCAAATCTAATCCTGCTTGGAATAATGCAAGATCATAATATGGAATTAATTCCATTTTTTAAATGGATTATGATGGTTGCACCTCTCTCATTTATTATGCTTATTTGTGTAAGTTTACTTCTCAGTATAGGTGTAGGTAACATTCAAATAGAGAGAAAAATAGTACTTATTACACTTAATAAAGCACAAAAAAAAGTTATGTATCTAATGCTAGGACTTATCTTCGTTTTATTGCTAAATGCTCCTATTAAACCCTATTGGAACGGTTTTGGTATGAGCGAAAGTGGTATCTTACTTGCTTTTGGTTTAGTGCTATTTGTTAAACCATTTAATATCTTAGAATGGAAAGAAGATAGTATAAAAATACCTTTTTCAATTATATTTTTATTTGGTGCTGGATTTTCAATAGCAAAAGCTTTTAGTCAAACAGGTTTAGCAGATGTAACGGCAACTTATCTCTTAAGTATTACACATTTATCACCCATACTTTTACTTTTTAGTGTTGCAATTCTTATCACTTTTACAACAGAAATTACATCAAATACTGCATTGATTTCTATAATGTTACCTGTGATTTATTCGGTTTCTGAGCAAGCTGGTATAGATAAAACACTCTTTATGATGGTAGCCACTTTATGTGCTAGTTATGCTTTTATGCTACCAATCGCTACACCTCCAAACGCAGTGGCAATGAGTAGTGGAGTCGTGAAAGTAAGTGATATGTTAAAATATGGTTTTGTACTTAATTTGTTAGGAATATTTTTTATTGTAATTATTG
>Ga0256826_1002055_pt1 | contig 12391 bp, 9 predicted proteins | sample CV79metaG_FD_185975 | JGI IMG/M metagenome (GOLD analysis project Ga0256826, IMG submission 185975) | Hydrothermal vent microbial communities from East Pacific Rise, Pacific Ocean - CV79 | ecosystem: Environmental > Aquatic > Marine > Hydrothermal vents | place: Pacific Ocean: East Pacific Rise... | reverse complement strand
AAGTTATTATTTCAAATAGCAGTGGCGAACGGATTTCTCTTAAAAATGGTTATGGAGGCGATATTTTAGATGTAGAAAAGTGTAAGGAGTCATTTGAGTTGTATTCTGTAATAGCTAAAGAGTGAAATAGTACCTACCTACCTAAGTAAGTGGTTTTAAACATCTAAGTTCTATATCTAAATCTTCTAGCCTTTGGGGTGTGCCTATATCATGCCACTCCCCACTATAATATTCTGTTGTTAGTTTATTATCTTCTATTGCTTTAAAAAGTAGAGGTGCTAACTTCTGTTTACCGTATTTTAGATTTTTAAACATCTCTTTTGAATAGTAGCCTATGCCTGAAAAGGTATATTTTTTTTCTGTTTTATTTAGATTAAAATCACCATTTTTATTATGAGGTGGGTTGTCTATTAAAATTAAATGTGCTAAGATATTTTGTTGTAGTTTGAAGTTATTATTATAAGTAAAATCCGTCCAAATATCACCATTAATAACTAAAAAAGTATCACTTAGTAGAGGTAGAGCTTTTATAATGCCTCCTGCTGTCTCTAATCCTCCTTCAATCTGCTCATCTGAATATGAAATATTTACTCCATATCTACTCCCATCTCCTAAATAATCCATTATCTTATAACCTAGATATGCAACATTTATAACTATATTTTTAAATCCAGCATCTTTTAATCTCTCTATATGCCACACAATAAGAGGCTTTCCCCCAACTTCCAATAACGGCTTTGGTGTATGGTCTGTAAGTGGTCTCATTCTTGTCCCTAACCCTGCTGATAGTATCATTGCTCTCATAGTAATTTTCCCTATATATAATATTTTTAGCTAATTTTAACATAAATAAAATACAATAGAATATAAATTAATACTTAATCAAAAATAATTAAAGTTTTATTTAAAAAAAAATAAAGTTTTAAAAAAACTACTGTATAATTAAAAGAAAAATAAGGTTAAAATATATATGGAATGGGAAAAATTAGGTTCAATAACAGTATTAATTGCAGATGATGATGCTTTTAACCGACAACTCATTATATCTCTTCTGTCTAAAATACCCTCCATAAAATATATTGAAGCAGAAAATGGTATTGAAGCGTTAGATTTCTTGGCTAGAGAAAAGATAGATATAATCTTACTAGATTTACACATGCCAAGACTTAATGGAATTGAAACTATAAAAGAGATTAAAAAAAGTACCCTTCATTCACTTATTCCAATAATTATTATATCTACAGATGAGTTGGTTATGAAAGAGTTTTATAGGTTAGGTGCTAATGATTTTATATCTAAACCTTTTAAATTAACAGAGCTACAAGCAAAGATATATAAGCATATTGAAGAGGTGTATTATAAAAATAAGTTTAAAAAAATTGAAAAAAAGAAGAAGAAAATAACTAAAAAAGAGAAGATGTTTGATTTAGAAACTATAGAAAATTCTCAAAAAGAGATGTTTAAAGGTTTGGCGTATATTATATCTTTACGAGATAAAAATATTGAGATAAGTGCTAAATTGGTTAAAGCTTTTGCTGAACTTTTAAATTATGAGAGAACCGATATAGATAGACTATATCTAAGTACTATTATTTATAATATTGGTGCATTGTCCTCTAATGATTTTACAAAATCTTATACAAATATTATAAGCAATGAAAATAGTTCTATAGATACAATATATATATTTCAAGGGTATCAAATTATCAAAAACTCCATAGAAACACCCTTTTTAAAAATACTAAAATCTGTCATTACAGAACATAGAGAGAACTATAATGGAACAGGAGTTCCTCAAGAGTTAAAAGGAAAAAATATTAGTCCTTATGCTCAAATTGTATATATTGTAGAAACTTTTAATATATTAGTTTCTCAACAAAATTCACTAAAAAGTATATATAATTTTTTAGCTAATCAGAGTGGAAAGATGTTTGACCCTGAACTACTTTACCATTTTTTAGGATATTTTGATTATTTTATAGAACTTAGACAAAAATATATAAAGGAAAAATAGAAAAATGAAAAATATAATAGTAGATGCCTATTCAATAGAGAGTCTATTGAAAAAAATAGATATAATAATAAAAAAAGGTTTTAAGCCATCTCTTACATTTATATATAGCTCTTCAAAACATAATATTAAAAAATTAGTTGTAGGATTAGAACACTACTCATTTATAGTAATGGGTGCAACAACAGCAGGTGAGATATTTGCAAATGAGAAACTAGGTGCAAATGAGGTTGACGAGACAATAGTAGCAATGCTTATTGAGGTAAATCCACTCTCTATTGCTTTTAAATTTTCATCTTTAGAAAATGATGAGTCCTATTTTAAGATGGGCAACAATATTGGTATATGGGCAAAAAATAGATTTAAAAATCCAGCAATTATCACTATAACTTCTGGGCTTAATTTTGATAATGATGCCTATACACAAGGGATTGTGCATCAAAATGTAAAGTATATTTTTGGAGGAAGTGCTGGAGATGATATGGAACTTAAAGAGACTTTTGTATTTTCAAAAGAAAATTTCTCAAATCACGGCATTATCACACTAGCAATAGATAGAGATAAGATAAATATAGTAGGTTCAAGAGCTTTTGGGTGGGCGGGAATAGGCAAAGAGAGAATTGTAACTAAAGCAGAGCAAAATATAGTTTATGAAGTTGATGGAAAACCAGCTATTGATTTCTATAAAGATTATCTAAATATATCAGCAGATGAGTCTATTCCTTTAATTGGAATTGAGTACCCATTAGAGGTAACAATGAAAAGTGGATTAGTTGTTTATAGAGCTGTATTAGGCATAGATGAAGATAAAAAAGCACTTATTTTTGCAGGACATGTAGAAGAGAAGTCAAAAGTAAGAATTTCTGCTCCACAAGGTGAAGCTATTATCAAACATGTAGGAGAGAGTATCACCAACTCCTTAGGGGAAGATTTGGACTTTAAACCTGAAATTGGATTAGTCTTTCCTTGCTGTTCAAGAAAACAAGTGTTGGGTAACTTAGCAGTTAAAGAGATAGAGTTAGCCTATAAAACGGCTAAAGTTCCCCTTATTGGATTTTATGCCTATGGAGAGATAGGGGCATATCCAGGTGGGTATGCCTTTCATAATGAGACATTTGTTACAGCACTTTTAAGCGAGAAGGAAAAATAATATGTTGGTGCAAAATATAAAAAATAGAGATAATATAGTTAAGAGTATGGAGCAGATAAAAATAGAACATTCCCAATTAGAAAAGAGATATGCAAAAGCAACAAAAGATAAATTAAAATTAGCTCACCTATTAACACAAGTAAATAAAGAGTTAGAGGAGTCTTTAAATAATGAAAAAAGATTTATAGCATCTGTTAGTCATGAGCTTAGAACTCCACTTACGGCAATTTTAGGTTATGGTGAACTATTAGATGATACAGCACTAAATAATAAGCAGAAGAGATATTTAGATAATATCTCACAAAGTTCAAATCATCTTTTAGCACTTGTAAGTGACCTTTTAGATGTTGCAAAGATTGGAGATAATCGTATTGATTTAGTACCAAAAGAGGTTGATTTAGATGATATTTTAAATGATTGTTCAAATCTTATCCGTTCTAAAGTTAATAAAGAAGTTGAGTTAATTACAGATATTCCAATGCCAGAATATAAAGTTAGAGTTGATGATAAGAGAGTAAAACAGATTTTTATTAACTTATTATCAAATGCTTCTAAGTTTACTAAAAGAGGTTCAATTAGATTTTATATACAATCATTAGATGTGATTGAAGATAATCAGTTAAGATTAGTTGCAAAGGTTGATGATACAGGTACAGGTATTCCTCAAAGTGTAGCAGATACTCTATTTGAACCATTTCAATCAACCGATAAAACACAAGGTACAGGACTTGGACTCTATATATCTCAAAAGTTAGCACAGATGATGGGTGGAGAGATTACAGTTGAGTCTAAACAAGGTATAGGTAGTAGCTTTACTGTAACACTTATAGTAGAAAGAACAAGAAAAAAAGAGATAGGAAAAGCATTAAATCGTAGTAGTATTATGATGTTCTCTAAAAAGTCACCTTTTCTTAACAATTTAACTAAAGAGTTTGTAAATCTTGGGGTTAATTTTCAAAATCATGATATACAAAATGAAGATGTAACATCATCTCTAATTCACATGATAGCTAGTGGTAGATTTTATGATATAGGTATTTTTGATATTGAGTCATTTGGACAAAATACTGATTATATAGCTGGAACTTTTAGGGCTGTTAAACCAAATATAAAGCTTATTGCCTTGATTGATGAGAGAGAGAGTGATATTAACCTAAAAGAGTTTGATAGAGTTATCAATAAACCTATATCGTATCAGAGATTTATTAAAGAGGTAGAAGAGACCTATGATAGTGAACTTTTTGGTAAAAGAAATAAAGTTGATTACTCTAATCTTGATATTTTAATAGTTGAAGATGTTGAGATTAATCGTGAGTATGAGAAAGAGATGTTAGATAACTTCTTTGGTATAACTTGTGATACGGCTGAAAATGGTAAAATAGCAGTCTCTAAGGCAAAAGAGCATAACTATGATGCAATCTTAATGGATATGCGTATGCCTGTTATGGACGGTTTAGAGGCTACTAGAGAAATCCGTAAGTTTAATAAAGCAGTTCCTATAATATGTATGAGTGCAAATGTATATAAAGAGGATAAGTTAGCAGCTGAGAGTTCAGGAATGAATGACTTTATAGAAAAACCTCTGGATAAACAAGATATTGAGGCTAAACTTTTAAAACTTATAAATAGAGAGTTTGATAAAGAAAACAGTCCTAAAGATGAATATAGTTTAAAAATAGAGAATAATAATAAAAATTTAGATATTGAATCTATGGCACTTAACCATCTACAAAATAATTTTAATGAAAAAGTGGCAAGAAAACTTCTGTTAAAAGCAAAAGAGAGCATTATAGAGTATATAAAAAGAGTTAAGATAAATTTTGATAAAAAAGATATTAAAGAGCTTGTTGAAAATTTTCATGCTTTAAAAGGGGTATTATCAAATCTTGGATTAAAAGATATTGCAGATATGGCAGGAGAGTTACAAAAAATAGCAGAAAATGGTAATTTCTTAGCAATTGACCCAATAAATAAAAAACTTTTGAAAAATTTATCTTCACTACTAATAGAGAAAAAGGAGATAAGATAGTGAAAAAGCTAGAAGAGTTAGGAGAGTTTACACTACTAAGTGTTGAAGATGATGCTTTTAATCAGGAGTTAGCAACGGCTACTTTTGATGATGCACCAAATATAAATATATATCAAGCATTAGATGGAGAAGAGGGGCTAAAGATTATAGAGAAGTACCCTATTGACATTATATTATTAGATTTAATGATGCCAAATATGAATGGCTTAGAGCTTTTAAAAAAGATTAAAGAACACCCTACTTATAGTATAATCCCTGTTATTGTTGTAACTTCAAAATCAGAAGAGAAGACAACAACATATAAACTAGGAGCTGATGATTTTATATCTAAGCCCTATAATCCAGAGGAGTTAAAACTAAGAGTATTTAACCATTTAAGAGTTAAAAAGTTTTATGATTTAATGCACAATATAAAAGATAATAGTAAATCAAGAACCTCCTCATCACCAGATAATTTATGTTATCTAAAAGAGGCTGTTGAAGTAATTGATAATTCACAAAAACAGCTTCTAAATAAGTTAGGAAATATGGCTCATGAGAATGGATACTATAATAAAAATACATCTAAAAGATTAGGTGAATATGCAAAACTATTAGGACATCTATATGGGTTAAACTCAATTGAGAGTGATAATTTATATTATACTATGTCTATTTATGATATTGGATTACTTAGAATTACAAAAGAGCAGTTAATTACAGAAGATAGTAGAATTTTTAAAACACATACAGAACTAGGTGTTGAAATTTTAGAAGATATAAAAGAGACAACACTCATAAGTATGGCAAAAAAAGTTATTTTATATCATCACGAAAATTGGGACGGAACAGGTTACCCATATAAGATGAGAGGAACAGAGATACCTATATGTTCACAAATTGCAGGAGTAGTTGACTTTTTTGATAAGTTAACAATTCACAGAATATATACAAATAATATTATGAACTCTTTAGAAGCATTAGAGGTTATGAAAAGAGAGAGAGGATTTATGTTCAATCCTGAATTGTTAGATATTTTTATAAATAACTTTGAACAATTTAAAAGTATAAAAGATAGATTGAGCTAATGAGTTAGATATAAATTTTTTAGAGTCTATTAAAAAACTTTTTAAAAATAAAGATTATAAAGTAGGAGACCAAAATCCCCTATTTGCTATTTATTATCTTGAAGCGAGAGTTTGAAATCTAAATTGTTTAATAGCAATTTTATGTGAGTAGTATCTTCTAAATATATTTATAGCATTTGCATATCTATTTTTTGCTGATTTTCTAATCCAATATCTTGCTAACTCTTGATTTGGTTTTATGCCTAAACCTCTTCTAAAAGCCATGCCTAGCTGATATTGAGAAGGAGCATAATTTTTTATAGCAGATTTGTGAAAATAATAGAAAGCTTTTTTTAAATTGACGGGTCTATTTATTCCATCTCTATATTTAATAGCTAAATCATATTGAGCTTTTGGGTTTCCTTTTTTATTAGCATAATAAAAAATATCATGTTTTAGTGTTACCCTTTTATCTATATTTAAATGATATATTGTCGCCTTAGCATAAGCTAAAGTAAGAGGTAATAATAGTAGTAATAAAATAATAATACATTTTTTCATAATAAATTCCTTATAGTTATAATGTTTTTCTATATAACTTAGGAATTATACTAAATAAATACTTAAGATGTCAAGTACTTTTTTAATTTAAGATTAAATTAAGATAAAAGACTAATTCCCTCTTCTTTGTATTTTATCGTATCCATATATGTCATTTCTAAACTCAACCTCTCTATTTTTTTCACTATATCCTGCTGTTAAATATATAATATATACTGGTACTTTATTTTTTAGATTAATCTGTACTTTGTTTTTTCCTTTTAAAATCTTTTTAGATTTATTTAAATCTATATTATTAAATGAAGCAATAGTTTCAAATAGTTCTACAGGCTTAGATACTCTTATGCAACCATGAGAAAATGCTCTTTTAGTCTTTTGAAAAAGTCGCTTTGTTGGTGTATCATGAAGATATACATTAAATCTATTTGGAAACTTAAATTTTATCTTTCCTAACGCATTTTTAGGTCCAGGTGGTTGCATTATACGATAAGGAAACTTCATATATCCATTATAATAATCTTCCCAATATATATTATAAGGGTTAATTCTAGCTGATTTTTCATACCAAGTTTTATGTATCTCTAATCCCTCTTTTCTTAAATAACGAGGATTTCTAATCATGTGTGGAATAATCTCTTTTCTAACTATTCCCTCTGGTACTTTCCAATATGGATTTAAAACAATATAAGATATATCACCTTTAAATATAGGCGTGTTATGTCTCTGTTTTCCCACAATAACAGGAATGGTCTCTTTCTCTATATCATCGTCTATATAATGAAGCATAAACTCTGGAATATTAACTACTAAATATCTATCGTCCTCACTTCTAGGTAACCGTTTAACTCTGTCTATATTTAATAAAACTTTTTTTATTTTATCTTCTACTGTTGTGTTCAATACTTTTTGTGTTCCACTACCTACAATACCATCAGCCTCTAAACCATGTCTTCTTTGAAATCTTTTAACACCATCTTCTAAACATTTATCAAAAGTAGCATCTGGTTGAATTTTAATATCTGCACTTGATTGACCCTTCTCTTCTGTCTCAAAAAGATTTACTGTACTACTTTCACAAGAGGTTAAATCTCCTGATAATACTAATCTCTCTCTTAATTTTAAAACAATAAGACCTGTATCTCCAAACTCTAACTTTTTAATATGAGGAAGTTGTTCCCAACCACCTTTTTTCTTTAATTCTAAAAGCTTTTTAAGAGCTTTAATTAGTTGAACATATCCAAATCTTTGTGGAGTAACTTCATCTATAGTATCTTTTATATTAGGTTCTAAAAGAAGTTCAGACATACTAAATTTTGGTTTATATTCTACCCAATTTGCAGGTATTCCTCTTTTTCTAAGGCTTTTTAATTTTAAAGCAAAAGATTTCCATTTAATTGAACCATAAATAGCATGATTTAAAAAATCTATATATAGTGCTGTTAAATAAAGCTCTATATGAATATTATTTCTCTCTTTACTTTTGAGATAACTTTTTACATATTGATACCTCTTATATATTTTACTATCTCTATTTAAAGTTATATCATCTTCTATCTCTTTAAAAAGTGATAATGATTTTTTACTAACTCCATTAGCATCAAACCACAGAGGGACATAACTGTTTTGCCTATAAAACCGTTTTAAAAACCTTTTATGTGTAATATCTTTTCGCAGAGATTTTCTTTTTTTGAACTCTATTTCTAAATTAGCTTGAAGTTTTGAACATATACTTGTTTTATTATCTTCTTTTTTTATATCTGTTAGTTTATCTTTCTTTATCTCCGTTTTTATAGGTAAAGTATCAAAAGGTTTTTTTTCTTTGATTTGTTCTGCATATAAAAATATTGAAAAAAAAAGAGTGGCTATTATCCATCTGTCTGTTTTCATTTTTGACCCCTATTTTTTTCTTAATCGTTATGAAGTATAGTTAAAAATAGGAAAAAATAAACTTAGAGATAGTCATTTATCGTATAGCTCGTCTCTGTTTTCTGTCATAGTGATATATATCGTCACAATAGTTTAGAAGACCATCGCTGTTTATCCATGCTGTAAGGTATACTATATGCACAGGAACACTATTAGATAGATTTAATTGAGTTTTATTTTTACCCTTTAAAATCTTTTGACAACGGTTATAATTTACACTCCTTTCATGTTTTGCAAAGGTTGATAGAAGATTATTAGGCTCTGAAACTCTTATACACCCATGAGAAAATGCCCTTCTTCCTTTTTTAAATAGTTTTCTATTAGATGTATCATGAAGATAAACAGAGAACTGATTTGGAAATTTAAATTTAATCTTACCCAACGCATTTTTAGGGCCTGGTGGTTGCATAAACTTATATCTTTTTGTTTGTCCTGACTTAAGTACTCTATACCAATCAATTTTACTTGTATCTATGGGTGCTCTATTTGTATTGTATGTTGTTCTAACCTCATAACCCTTCTCTTGTAGATAATTTGGATTTTTTAACATCTTTGGTATCATCTCTTTTTGAACAATACTATCTGGTATAATCCAATATGGATTTAAAACAATAAATGATATTTTATTACTAAAAATCGGTGTATGATGCTTCTCGTCACCAACAATAACTCTCATAGATAATTTTTCTTTACCATTCTCTATGTAATAGAGTCTAAAGTTAGGAATATTTACCATGATATATCTATCATCGGGTTGGTCTGGTAATCTTTTAATTCTATCAAGATTTAGAAGAACCTTTTTAATCTTCCAATCAACAGATATATTCATCTTTTTTCTAGTATAACTATTAATAGCTCCACTAGGATATAACCCATGCCGTTTTTGAAACCTTTTAACAGCTTTTTTAAGACAACGACCATAAATCGTCTCTTTTGTAGAACATCTATAATCGCCTGAACTTCGTAGTCTCTCTCTTAAAAGTTTTACATATTTACCAGAGTGTCCGACCTTAAGTTGTGAACTATTTCGTATCTTCTTCCAGCCACCCCTTTTTTTAATATTTTTTAACCTTTTTAACTCTTTTAACATCTTAGGATAACCAAAACTACTAGGAGTTGTAGCTTTAACTATTTGTGATGGTAGGTAGTTTAACATAAGCTTTTGAATATCATATTTTGGTGTATATGTCACCCAATTAGCAGAGATTTTTTTCTCTCTAAGCCATCTTAAACTATTTTGAAAATTCCACCACTTTATTGAACCATATAGATGAAATGATAGATATGATTTATATAAAGAGGTTAATTGAATATCTAATATCAACTCCTGTTTTATAGTTCGATTATTATCCTCTTGTAAACGGCTCTTTAGATAACTATATCTCTTAACGATATTTCCACTTCTATCTAATATAATATCGGAGCTAATAGTTTTAAATAAATCATCTACCCTCTTAGCCTTTACTCCCCTACTCGTAAACCATATTGGAACATAACCATTTGCTTGATAAATACCATCAATAAACTTTTGATTTGATATATTTTTAAAAGTTACTTTTGCATCATCAATAATCAGTTTCATTAAGCCTTTTGTCGCTTTTTCACTATATATAATTTCAGATAAAGATAACTCTTTATTATATGAGTCACTTTTTAAAGTAAGAGTTTCAAACGGGTTATTAGCAGAATTAAATTTTTGCACAGAGTTTACAGTCATCGCCTCAATAACTACAGCCAACATTATAGTAATAATAATAAATAATATATTCTTCAAAGTATTCACAACTCTCCTATGATAGTTTTTAGTTTGAGTATATCAAAATAAAATTAGAAAAGAGGAAAAAAACCATATATTTTCGATTAAAAGTCCAAAAATAATGTTTTTTTGTGTTGTTAATATAAAAGAAAAACTATATTCTAATAACTTGATGCATAATATGGATTATCTCTTACAACTCTTCGTCCCCATAGAAATCTCTCTTTATAAAATGGTTTTTTATTAAAATTATATACAATAACCTGTTTAGCAGCAGAACTTGCATGTATAAAATTTCCATCTCCTAAATATATTCCAACATGCGTTACAATACCTTTTTTATGTTTTTTAGTGTCAAAAAAAATCATATCGCCTCTTCTTAAATTATTATAACTAACATACTCCCCAACTCTTGCTTGGTCACGAGATACTCTAGGAATATTTATACCAGCATCACGATATACCCATTGAGTAAATCCAGAACAGTCAAATTTACTAGGCCCAGTTGCACCCCAAACATATTTAGTTCCTAAAAAACTTTTAGCATCTAATTCAATACTATTTATAAGGTCTGTTGTATTCTGATAAGTACGAGGTTTATATGAGGCATAAGATACAACTTCAATATTATCAGATATTTGGTAATTATTTTCAATATAAGTTTTACTGATATTATCTCTACTACTATTTGTTATAAAATGATATTCGGGTGATACATTCTCTTCTATTACAAAAAGTGAACTTGTTTTTATTGGCTCTTTTATTCCCATTATGTTATAAACAGATAGAGACTCTTTTTTTAATTTTTTATCTGCTGAAGGTGAGGTTTCTGAACATCCATTAAAAAATGTTAAAGATGATAAAAATATTGTTGTTAATATAGCTGTTTTCATGATTTTAATTCCCTTCTTTTAGGTGTTTTTTATATATTTTTTATTTTTATAATAAATAAGTATATCATGGAATTTGTGGTTTTATTGTGGTTTTCTTAATAAAAATTATTTTTTTTTTATTTTTTAAACCCCCTATATTATGGGCTGTTAAAAGGAATTATTATTTAATACTCTATGTTCAATTAGATTATTTAGTGATATTTTTTTAAAATAAATTATTAGTTACAAATTTTAATTTTAACTTTATATAAAACAAAATCTCATTAACTCTTGACACATTTAAAAAAAAGAGATATTCTTTTATATTAAAAAGGATTATAAAATGGGAAAAATAAACTCAACTCTTGGTATTATCACTACAATAGTCGTCTTAGGATTAATTTTAATTGCAATAAGCAATAGACATCTTATAACAAAAACAACGGGACTTGATACATTAACAGATGAAGATTATGTTACTTATTACAAGAAAGCATGTGATTTAGAAGATAGTAGTGCATGTAATGAACTTGGAAATATATATGGTCATGGAGCAAAAGATGTATCTATTGATTATGAGTATGCAAGAGAGTATTATAAAAAAGCATGTGATTTAGACAATGCAGTTGCATGTAATAATCTAGCATATATCTACAATAATGGTAAAGGTATAGATAGACATAATGGTATAGCTTTTGGATTTTATAAAAAATCATGTAATCTTGGTAATCTAATTGGGTGTTATAACTTAGGCTCTATGTATTATCATGGAGAGGGTACAAAACCTAGTAAATATAGAGCTAAACAGCTATTTGAAAAGGTATGTGATAAAGGGATTGGAGCTGGTTGTAATGACTTAGCATATATGTACTCTCATGGTATTCATGTTAGAAAAGATATTTTTGAGGCTATATCACTATATACAGATGCGTGTCAATATCGTGAAGCATCAGGGTGTAATAACCTTGGAAATATGTATGCAAATGGCTCTTATGGTGTATCTAAAGATAAAGTAAAAGCTGAACAGTTTTTTAGTAGAG
>Ga0256826_1002054_pt1 | contig 12395 bp, 11 predicted proteins | sample CV79metaG_FD_185975 | JGI IMG/M metagenome (GOLD analysis project Ga0256826, IMG submission 185975) | Hydrothermal vent microbial communities from East Pacific Rise, Pacific Ocean - CV79 | ecosystem: Environmental > Aquatic > Marine > Hydrothermal vents | place: Pacific Ocean: East Pacific Rise... | reverse complement strand
GTAAAAATATTCATAATACAAAAGCCTTTAATAATTTTGGTAATTATAGTTGATACTACTTTTAATACTACTTTAATCTTCAAATTTCATACTATATTTTATATAAAAACAACTCTATTTCTACCACTCATTTTTGCTTTATATAAAGCCATATCAGCCTCTTTTAAAGCAGAATCAATGCAATCATTATCTTTAATTTTACTTATACCTATACTTATAGTAAATTTTATGACATGAGCATCATCTGATAAAATTTCTAAGTTAGCTATATCTTCTCGGCTATTATCTATCATTTTTAAAATATTTTCTTTAGAATCATTTTTACAAATTAATGCAAACTCTTCACCACCTACTCTTCCAAATATTGCTTTATCTGAAAGTTTATCACTTATTGTTTTAGTAATTATTTTTATAACCTTATCACCATTGGAATGACCATAAGTATCATTTACTTTTTTAAATTTATCTATATCAATCATAATAGCGTATAAATTTTCTTTTGAATGACTCAGCTCTTCAATGGCTAATAAGAAAAATTTTCTTCTGTTATAGATACCTGTCATTTGATCATAAGAAGCTATAAACTCTAAGTGATTGATAAGTTCATTTAATTTTAATTGAGTTTTAACACGAGCTAAAAGTTCACGAGGTTTAAATGGTTTTGTAACATAGTCAATTCCACCTATTTCATAAGCTTTTTCTATAGAGTCTTCATCAGTTTTTGCCGTAATAAAAATAATTGGAATATCTTTAGTTCTTATATCTTTTTTTAAGATACTACAAACTTTATAACCATCCATATCTGGCATCATAATATCTAAAAGAATTAAATCTACTTTATCTTCTTGAACTATTTCTAAAGCACTTTCACCATCAAGAGCAACTAAAATATCATACCGATCACCTAAAAGTTCAAGCATAATATCTATATTTGTTTCTGTGTCATCTACTACTAAAACTGTTCGTCTCTTCTCTTCCATCAGTTACTCTCCAGTATTTTCAATGCTTCTTTAAATTTATATGATTTTATCAAAAACTTTATCTTATGAAATTTATCTTCATTATCTAATTTACACTTATCTAATTTTTTTACTACTTCTTCACATTTTTTAGGTCTATTTCCCTTTATTGCATCTCGTAGCTCTTCAAAAAGAGTTATTATTTCATCACCACAAATCTTTTTACATTGAGAAATATTATTTAATTGTTGAGTTTCTAATATATATTTCAAATCATTTATAATATGATTTAACTCTACTGTCACTTCATTTAGCGTAACTCTGTTTAATAAAATAGTTGAATCTTTTAACATATCATACAAGCTTACAGCACCAATGTTCTTACTTAAACCTTTCAATGTATGTATTACAATTTTTAAATCATCTACTGACAAACTTAATAGGTCTAAATTTTTATATTTACTATGAAAACTATCTAAAATTTTAAAATATGCTTTTTTATTACCTACTAAATATTTTAACCCTAAGTTAATATCTACTCTCTTAGTTTTAGGAAGCGTTGTATCAAAATCAATATTCGCATTTTTAGATTTTATAGAAATTTCAGTATCATTTTTTTTAAGATATTTTAATAGTATTAGATATAATTTTTTAACATCTATTGGTTTACTTAAATGTTCATTAAAACCAATTAATTTTGTTTTATCAATATCCTCTTTCATTGCATTTGCACTCAGTGCAATAATTGGAATTTTAAAATCACTCTCCCTAATAATCTTGGTAGCTTCATACCCATCCATAATGGGCATCTGAATATCCATAAGAATTAAATCATAAAGATCTGGAGATTTATTATAGTATTCAATACCCATTTTTCCATCAAAAGTATCTGTTATTTCTATACCTGTTATATCTAAAAGAGAGTGAATTATATCTCTATTCATATCATTATCTTCAACTAAAAGTATTTTATTACCCTTTAAAAAAATAACTTCGTCTTGTAATTTTTTTAAAGATTCTTCATCTTTATAGACTAATGAGCTATCACCTTGTAGTAATGGTATTTCAAAAACAAACTCACTACCAACTTTAGGTTCACTATTTAAATATATTTTTCCACCCATTAACTCAACTAACTGTTTTGAGATAGATAGACCAAGACCTGTCCCACCAAACTTTCTACTACTACTTACATCAGCTTGAGTAAATGAGGTAAAAAGTTTATCTTGAAGTTCTTTAGTAATACCAATTCCACTATCAACAACTCTAAATCTAACTATATCACCATAAGTTTTTTCAATATATATACTTACATTCCCATCATAGGTAAATTTAATAGCATTATTCACTATATTGATAAGAACCTGACCTATTCGACTAGGGTCACCCTTATAAATACTATTTTTTTCGAAATAAAAAATATTGTATTCTAAATCTTTTTCATAAGCTTTTAATTTAGTAATATTTTTTAGATTTTGAATAACATCATTCATATCAAAATCTATGCTCTCTATATCGAGCTTTCCAGCCTCAATTTTTGAAAAGTCTAAAACATCATTTATAATTCCTAGAAGAGATTTAGCCGAACCATCTATTTTCTGAATATACTCTTTTTGCTTATTTACATCATCAGTTTGCAATGCTAAATGTGTCATACCAAGGATTCCATTCATAGGTGTTCTTATCTCATGTGACATATTTGCTAAAAAGTAAGATTTGGATTGCGTAGCCAATTTTGCTTCATTGGTTTGTTCCTCTAGCTCTCTCACTGTTTTTTGAAGTTGAAGTTTTGTGATTTGAAGTTTTTTATTTGATTTAACAGCCTGTTTTGTTTTTACAGCTAGTTTAGCATGTGATTGTATCATAGAGCCTTGTATAGCTTTTTGGTCTGTAATATCTACTAAAATAGAGTATTTAACATCTCGACCATCTGGCCAAGCTATAAATTCGTCATAAGATTTTGTCCATCTATCATCTAACTCATCAAAAAAATCATATGTTATTTTTTTATTTTTTTGTTCAGTATCAGAAATAGTACACCATTCACACTTGGATTCTCGACCATATAGTCTTTCCCAACAGTATTGTTCCTGAGGAGCATACATATTTTCTCTAATAAGTTTATTTGAGTAAACAATTTCATAACTATTTACATCAACTGCATAAGCTCCAAATGGTATAACATCTAAGAGGGCTTCAAATAACTTATTTTCTAACATCTTTTTTCCTAAAATTAAACTCTAAATTTTATCTTATTTCTTCCATCATCTTTAGCTTTATACAAATTTTTATCAGCCTTATCCAAAACAACATCTAAATTTTCATTTTCTTCTCTCATCGAAACACCAATAGATACTGAAAATTTTATATTCTCTTTTTCATTTGAAATAATACTGTTGTAACTCTCCATTCTAATTTGTTCAAGTTTCAATAGAACTTTTTCTTCTGTATCAGCAGATATAATAAGAGCAAACTCTTCACCACCTACTCTCCCAAAGATATCATCTTTATCAAGATTAGATTCTACTATTTTTGTAAATACTTTAAGAACTTCATCACCCATATTATGTCCATAGGTATCATTAATATTTTTAAATTTGTCCAAATCTAACATAGATACAAATATTTGTTGATTTTCTTCAAGCTCTTTATTAAAGTGTCTTTTTGCTAATTCAAAAAAATATCCACGATTATTTATACCAGTTAAAAAATCTTTTTGCGCCATATACTTTAGCTTTTGATTAGCTTCTCTAAGTTTTTTACTTTGTAAGGCTAATTTCATATTAGTATTAATCATATCAGCTTGAATCTCTTTTTGCTCTGTAATATCAACTAAAATTGTATATTTTACAGTTCTTCCATCTGGCCACTTAACAATTTCATCATAACTCTGAAGCCATTTATCTGTAGATTCATCAAAAAAATCACTCTCTAATTTCTTACTTCGATAGATGGCTTCTCGTTCTTTAAGCTGTTGAATTTGACACCATGAGCATTTAGCCTCTTGACCATAAAGTTTTTCCCAACAATTTGTAGCCCTGGGTGCATACATATTTTCATCCATAAGCTTATTTGCATATACAAGTTCATAAGTATCAACATCAACGGCATAAGAAGCAAAAGGAATAACATCAAGCAGAGCTTCGAATATTTTATTTTCTTTCATAAATCTAAAACTTAAAACTCATCTTCTAAAATATCTAAGTTATCATCTTCATCTTCTATAGCATACTCTTCAAAAACTTCGCCAATAGCTCCAGCTAGTTTTTCATCAGTAATTGGTTTTAACATATAACCAACCGCACCAGCTTGAATAGATTTTATTACCATATCTTCTTGTCCATGAGATGTCACCATAATAATTTTTGCTTCACTATCTTCTTCTATTATTTTTTTAACAGCTGTTATACCATCCATATCTGGCATCGTTATATCCATCGTTACTAAGTCTGGTTTTTTAGAGATAAAAGAGTCTATTCCTTCTTGACCATTCTTCGCACCATAAACAACTTTATGACCTAATTTTTCTATAATTTTTGTAAGTTTTTTTCTAATTATTAATGAATCATCTACTACTAAAACTTTTAACATATATATCCTTTTACTTTAATATCTCATCTTGCCCTAAAGCGCTAATACTTAATGTTCCTACTTCTGTTGTAATTATGGCACTAACTATATTAGAGTCCTTATATTTTTTTATATTTGAAGCATCATTTATAGTTATAGGTGGTGTAATAGTTACACCTTTACCTCTATTTGGAAATGTTGGAAGAGCTAAACCTATGATAGTGTTAATCGTTTCTCCTGAAACACTATCATATATCTCCTCTTTTTCCTCATCCTCAACCTCTTCACCTTCCATAAAAAGGTTCACAAGATGATTTAACATATTGTTATCAAAACTAATAACAACCATAGCATTAAAGCGACCACCTGTACCTATCATAGAAGTATAATCTTTTAATAGAAGTTTAGCAGGATTATCTTCATCTACCTCAACTTTAGTAATTTCTATACCCATATCATCTGACAAGAATAATTTTGTTTGTAATATCAATGAATCTAATATCATGTTTGTCCTTTTAATTTTTTATAAAGGTATTACAAATTCAATTGTAGTACCTACATTTAGTTGTGAATTTATTTTAATAATACCATTTAGCTTTTCAACTTCATCTTTTACAACTGCCATTCCAACACCTCTTCCAGATATTTGAGTCACTTCCTCTTTTGTAGAAAATCTATCATTAAAAATTAAGAATTCAATCTCTTTATCATTCATCCCATCTGTTGAAATTCCAAGTGATAAAGCCTTAGCTTTAATATCCTCTATATTTAGTCCAGCTCCATCATCAGCTATAATAATATGTAAGTTTTCTTTCTCTTTTTTTATACTACAACTTATAGTACCTATTTCATCTTTTTCTATCTCTGCTCTATCATCCATAGTCTCAATACCATGATCTATACTATTTCTAAAGAGGTGTACTAATGATTTTATAAATGGTCTTATTCTATCACTAACTTTTAACTCTTTATCTACAATAATTTTCAATGGATATATGGACTTTTCAAGTCTTTCACTTAACTGATCTAAAAGTTTAGGATAAGAACTAAACATACTATAAATTGTTTTTTGTTTTAAATCTTTAATCTCATTTGCAACTACTTGCATCTCTGGAAACTCTTCATGATTTTTTACTATTTCAATAATTTTTTTCTCAATATTAGATATAGTCTCTTCTTTTATCAAAAGGTTTCCTCTTTGAGAAAACAACTCATCACCTAAAATATCTTTAATAATATTTATATCTTTTTGAAGCCATTGATTAAAATTACTCTCATCTAATAGATGTTGAAGTTTTTCATTTGTATTGTATTGTGAAGATATAGCTTCAGACAAAGCAGACTCAAGTTTATGCAAATTCACAACAACACTATTCATCTCTTTTTGAGAAAAAAGACCTTTAAAAGTATGAATAAGTCTATATATTTCAGTTGCATTATGTAAAGGTGTTTTTTTTGTATTTACTAACTCTTTTTTAGATAAATCTAATGCAAAAAAGTCATCAGTAAGTTCGAAAAATTCATCACTATCACTTACTACAGCAACAATCATTTTTAAAATATTTTTTTCTCTATTTATTTTCTTCTCTAAAACTTTTTTTGCTGTAATATCAGTAAGAATTAGCATAAACTTATCTTCACTAACAATTTTATACTGAATATTAATAGCCTTTTTATTAATAATAAATTCACTTTGAAGTAGAGATATTATTGTCTTTATTTTCAAACTATTTGTTTCATTTAATAAAGACTGCAAAGTTTGCGTAAAAAATTCTTTTTTACTACTATCTTTTGGATAAAGTAAGTCAGCTAAATTTACACCTTCTATATGTTTCTTAAATATCTTGATACACTCTTTTGAGTACTCTTTATCTACAATCAAGTTATTTCCAAAAGTTAAAAAACCTTGATCAGCATTATCTAAGAGAGTTCTTACTTTTGTAGTTTTTTCATCTATCTTTTTTTCTAAGTTTGTATTTAGTTCACAAATCTCCTCATGAAGCCTAGCACTTACTGCTATATTTTCATTTAACGATTCTGCCATCTGACCAAATTCATCATTAGTATCTATATGAATAGTGTTTGTAGCCTCTTTTTTATTTTGTAAAAATAAGAAAAAATCATCAAGATTTTTTTGTAAAATTTTCAATGGTTTATTTACAAAAATCATCAATAAAATTGAACTAAGCATTAAAATCAGAACTAAAGCAGTAAGAGCCATTAAAAATTTTACCTGATATGATTTTTGAAGTTGTTCATCAATTATTAAATTAAACTTATTTACTTTATTAACCGTATCTTTTTTCAGTCTATTAATCTGATTGATAATAATAGATTCATCATAATAAAATATAATTTTTCCAAGATTTTGAATCCTACCATTTTCTACATAATCTATATTCTTTTCAATTTTTTTAAATCTACTGTTTTCTTTAAATGCAGTAGTATCAAAAATTAGTTGACCTTTTTTCTTCACTCCTAGTAAAAATAGTTCATCTACTTCATTATCCCAAATAACAATTGCTTTTACACTAGCTTGTTTCATATCAAATGATATACTTTTTTTCAAACCGTCATAATCATAATTCAATAAAAATTCAGATGAATTTTTCGCAATAGTATTAACTATGTTTTCCATCTGTTTCTGATTTAATTCTAATTTTTCAACTTGTCGATAATCTAAAGCTTTCATAGCAGACTCTAAGTTATACTTACGAATATCTTCAATAAGCTCTTTATCATTTTGAGAGAAAAAATAACCAAATCCAAGAAAAATTATAATAATTAAAGAACCTAGAAGAAGAAGTGTTTTTAATATGATACTATGTTTCATTTGCATCCCTTAATTATATTTATTTTGAATTTTTTTATAAATACCATTTTTCTTTATTGTATCTAAAGCATTTTGCCATTCTTGTATGATTTTATTATCTGTATTTTTGTTAAATGCAAAATAAAGCTCTCCAACTTTTAAAGTATAAACAACTTCATATTTAGCTATATCAAACCCTTCCATATTAGCATTGGAGAACGCTACATTAAGATTGTAAGCAAACATATCAATTTCATTATTTTCTAATTTATTAAAAGATTGATTTATAGCATCTTCTCCTTTCACATAATCAAATCTCTTTTTATTAACTTTTGCTTCTAGTAGTAAACCCTCCCCTACATCATCTAGTACAACGCCTATTTTATATTTATTAAAATCAGAAATTTTCGAGATAACTACTTTTTTACTTTTTAGAGCTAGAACACCAACTGTTGTAGTCGCAATAGGTCCAACCCATTTAAATAACTTTTCTCTTGATTCTGTTCTCGTTGTTGAAAAAACCATTGTATTTTTCATCTTTTTTGCTATTTTGTAAGATTTTGTCCAACTTCTCAGTTTTACATCTTTAACTGTTTGTGTAGATTTCATCTCTTTTAAAACAGCACTTAGCACATCTACAGATGAACCTTTTAACTTTCCAGTAATACTTTTCATATTATAAGGTGGATAATGCTCAGTATAAATTTTTATCTCTGGTGTTTGACTAGCAAACAAACTAAAACTCAACAAAGCAACTATAACTATTCTCTTCATTTTACCACTTCCATTATTTATATTTTTTTAAAATCTTATCAATTTCACCACTATTTTTCATCTGTTCTATAGCTTTATTTACTTTAGTTTCTAACTCATTTACAAAAGGATATTTCTTAGTATTTAATGTAAAACCTATATGACCAGTATTTAACCTTACAGCTAAACCTCTTTTAATTGTATTAAATTTAGATATATCTATAAGTTGATCGTTAATATAAAAATCTACCATATCTCTTTTAACTCTATTTAAACAATCACTATTTCCACTTGTTTCAACTAAGATGATTTTTTTACTTTTAACAGCTTTAGCAAATACTTCACCACCCATAACTTGCGGGGTAAAACCTCTATTTAAACATACCCTTTTTCCATAAAAATCTTCAGGAAATTTTGTTTTACCTTTCATAAAATTTTCATTTGCAAAAATAACAGCTTTTTCATTTAAAATTGGTTTTGAAAACTTTGTCCACTTTGTTCTCTCTTTTGAATAATAAGGTGGGAAAAATCCAACTATTTTTCCTTTTCTAACCATAACTTGAGCTTTTTTCCATGCCATCATATTAAAATGAACATCATAAGCATCTATCTTTGCAAAGAGTGCTTTTATAATATCTACATAAACTCCTTTAGCAACACCTTTTTCACTATACGAGTAAGGAGGATAATCCTTATCTCCAGCTAATTCAATAACTTGACTTGCAAATAAGAACACATTTAATGTTAATAATAAAAATAACTTTTTCATTAAAATTTATACCCACCTATTATACGAACAGCAAAAGCACCATCTGCATTATCTAAATCTCTATCTTCATAAATAGCTTTAAAATAACCACCATTTGAACTAGAGTAACTAAGTTTAATCCCATTTAAAATCATATAATCTTCGGAGTTTGAATGAACTGAATCTAAAGCGTAATTTGTATATCGGTAAGATAAAGATGTATTAGTTAAACCTATACTTTCTAAATCATAAGAAATGTGTATTTTAGAGACCATAGAGTTTTGTAAGCTTCCCATATTAAAAAAAGAGTGTGCTAAACCATAAGAGTATGTTGGAAAACCACCCCATGCACCAAGAGTAGCACCCTGCCCCTCACCATTTGTATATTTTGTAACAGCTGTTGAAAAAGAAAGATCACTATTCAAATCTCCATCAAATTTTATTGAAAATATAGAGTAGTCAATATTTGTATAATTATTTGATGCTAATGCACCAACTTCTTTATAATTTACTATTTGAAATCCGAGGTTATATGAGAAATTACTATTAGAGTTTGAATATATATATTCAAGAAAAAGCATATTATATAAATCAGCTGTATAATAATCCCATACTTTAAATCTTTGGTTTTTATCTGTATATTCAACTGCTCCATAAACTACACCTGAATTATTTGCATTCACTTTATCTTTTTTATCTACAAATGAGCTATCACTCATAGAGTGAAACTCTGTTCCATTAGCACCAGAATCCCAAACACCAGACATTTGATAAAAATATCCTAGATGAAAAGAAAAATTATTAACAGAACTATTTATATAGTTAATAGCATCAAAACTATTTGCTATGAAATAATAATCATCAGACTCGACAAGAGGGGTAACTATCTCCTGCCTACCAATCGTTAAATTATTTGTTTCATCCAGATAAGAGATAAAAAACTCTTGAAAAATAGCAAAAGAAGATTTGTCCCCATTATCAAAAACATAATTTCTAGTTTCATATTCTGAATTATTAATACCAAAATCTGTAACACCAGCGACTGTGGCTTTGAGTGAAAAATTTTGATATTTTGGTGTTAAAATAGATGTTTTTGAAGATAAATAGACACCGCGGGAATCTATACGACCACTACTAGTTTTACTAGGAGGGTTAGCATAGTCATACTCAACATAACCCATCCTAAAGTCACTAGAACTTTCCCAATCAGTTGCATACGCTAAATTATTTATTAGCAATACAAAGAGTATTATTAATACTTGCTTCATTTTATTAACCTCTCAATAGTTTTTATAATATATTATAACTAAAAGGAGCATAAAATTTTGTATGGAGTATTTTTCAGTAAATTAAATAGAAAGATAATTGAAATATTGTTTATTTTTAATGAATTTATTGTGATTGAAGTGGTGACCCCGAGGAGAATTGAACTCCTGTAACATGGATGAAAACCATGGATCCTAACCGCTAGACGACGGGGCCACTAAGTTGTAGTATGGTGTCCTGTGATGGATTCGAACCATCGGCCACATCATTAAAAGTGACGTGCTCTACCAGCTGAGCTAACAAGACATTTCTTAAACAAATCATCTCTTCTTTGTTTGTTGGCAGAATTATAGGGGATTTCTTTTTTAATGTCAAGGGTTTTAAAAAGAAATTTCAAAATTTGTCATAAACTTCATTTTCTGTTTCTTTTTAATCAAAATAAGTTAAATCTTATACTAAATTTTTTATCCATTGAGAGATATAACTTAACTCCTCTCTATCTATAGAGTGATCTTTATTATATGCTTTAAATTCAACATTAAAATTTTGCTCTTGTAAAAATTCTATCTGCTCTTTAGAAGTACAAAAGTCAAGAACTAAATCTTCTGTTCCATGAGTACAGAGCCATTTTGCTTTTTTCACCTCAACATTCATCTCTTGAAGTAATTTTTTTGCATCATAGATATAGCCACTTACAGCTATGTAACCTGCCAACACTCTATGATACCTTGCTCCAAACTCAAATGTTAAAAGAGAACCTTGAGAGAAACCAAAAAGATAACTCTTATCTGCATCAAAGTCACTCTCAAAAAGTTTATCTAAATCATCAGTTAAAAGTTTTAAAGAGTACTCTATACCTGGAAGTTGGTTAGGTGGGAGTTGGTACCATGAGTGACCTGTAAAATACTCAAAAGGTGCATCAAAGAGTATATAGTTCATATCATCAAGTCCTAAAAAAGGTGGAAGTCCTACAAAACCATCACTAGAGTCCCCTCTTCCATGTAAAATAATCATCAACTTTTTTGAAGGAACTTTCGCTGGTATAAATTGGTTATCTAACTCTAAATGCTCATAATTCATTTTTTTCTTTTTCTCTTTATATTTGTAGTTGGTATATAAAACTCTAAATTTTGTACTTTTTTTATAGATACTTCTTCTGCATCAAGAAGCTTTTGAAGTCTCTCTTTTGTATCTGCATCAAAGAGTAAGTTTATATCATCCATAGTCAAAGGTCTTTTATCTAAGGTATTTATAATCTCTGCATCACTATACAAAGCATTATTAGGTTCAGCATGAACTCTTGATGCTATATGTATAGGTAAAGAGGCATCAAACATTAAAGCTATATCATGCAACTCTTTATAGCTTACACCCATAACAGGATAAGCGGGTGGTCTATCTATCGTTCCTAAATCTATTCGTTCTGCATCAAGCTCTAAGAGAACTTCATTTAGCTTTGATACTTCCTCTTTTGTATCATTTAACTCATGCACAAAAAGTATTTCTATAAAGAGTTTTCCTCTATAGACTCGGCTAAACTCTTTGACTCTCTGCACAATCTCATCAACTTGAATACTCTCATGTGGTCTATCTATTTTTTTAAAGACATCACTACTTATTGCATCAAGGGAGAGTTTCACTTGGTCAAGTTTTAAGAGAGAGTGAAATACTTCTGCATCAACTAGTGATGCACTATTTGTAAGTATAAGTGTCTCCGTAGAGTTTTTTACCTTATTTATAGCTTCAATAAGTGCATTAAGATGAGGATAAAGCGTTGGTTCACCATTTGCAGTAAGAGTAATTACATCTATCTTTTCATCTAAATGTTTTTTGAGTTCTTTTATAATTGCATCAACAGATATAGTCTCAGACTGTGCATCAACAGTAGCAGATGGAGCTAATTCGCAGTAGAGACAATCAAAATTACACTGTTTAAAAGAGGGGGAGAGGTCTATGCCCAAACTCATGCCAAAACGGCGTGAGTTTATAGGACCGAAGATGATACTATTTTTTACTGACACGCTGACACTCTGACACAAAGTGTTTTGCATTTTCTACTGGAACATCAGGTAAAATTCCATGTCCAAGATTAAAAATGTGGCGAGATGAACCCATAACACTTTGAATATGCTCTACAGATTCAGTTGTAGCCTCTTTAGAGTAGAGACGACATGGCTCCATATTTCCTTGAAGAACATATTTGTCCCCAAGTTTCTCTTTTGCAAGTTCAATTGGAGTTGCCCAATCCACACCAAATACATCAAAGTTTCCATACACTTTATCGTAA
>Ga0256826_1002053_pt1 | contig 12396 bp, 9 predicted proteins | sample CV79metaG_FD_185975 | JGI IMG/M metagenome (GOLD analysis project Ga0256826, IMG submission 185975) | Hydrothermal vent microbial communities from East Pacific Rise, Pacific Ocean - CV79 | ecosystem: Environmental > Aquatic > Marine > Hydrothermal vents | place: Pacific Ocean: East Pacific Rise... | reverse complement strand
TCTTTTGAGCTATCTTCACATAGTTTATATTTCTCTTGGTTTGTAAGTTGAGTATATACAGCTCTACTTACACGAAGTGTTCCTGCTGAGGCATCATGTGACATCTGATTTGCATCATTAACAGCCTCTCCCCAAATATCATAAACAAATTTATGTGCTCCTACAATTCCTGCCATCACCTCTCCACTATCAATTCCAATAGAGAGTTCTAGGTTTGTATCATATTTAATGTTGAAATTTTCAACAACTTGAAACATACTTTTTGCAAACTCTGTAATTTTTCTAGCATAATCTAATCTAGGTGTTATTAATCCACTAGCAGCCATATAAGAGTCACCAATGGTTGTGATTTTTTCTATGCCAAATTTTTGAGCTTGATGGTCAAACTCATTAACAAGCTCATTAAGTAGTTCTATAGACTCTTTTACATCCATCTCCTGAGATAGATGGTCAAATCCTTTTAGTACAGAGAAGAGAACAGCCACATTAGGGATGCTCTCTGCTATATTTTTCTCTCCATCTTTTACCCTTTTTGCAATAGTTTGAGGTAGGATATTAAGAAGTAACTCATCATTCTCTTTAGCTTTATCACTAATTATCTCCTCTTGTTTATTTATTGTCTCAATCATAGTATCAATATTATTAGCCAACTCACCAAACTCATCATTACGATTAAGATTTATTTTTGAATTTGAACTCTTGTTAATTATATTTTTAACTCCTGTTGCCATACTATTGATAGGTGCTAAGAATGTATATGCCAACCATATAGCATAAAAAGTTATAAGCGTGGCTAAGATGGTTGCTGAAATAAGCAGAGCATTTTGAAACTCTTTAATTGGCTCTTGTGCCTCTTCTATCTCTTTCTCTGCAATAATTGACCAATTTAATCCCTCTATCTTTAGAGGTGCATATGCACTTAAAACTTTTTTACCTAAATAGTTTTTTGTTATTACTGTACCCTCTTCACCCTCTGTTGCTAATTTTACAGCTTCACTTTTTACCTCTTGATTTAAGACTGTACTTTTTATAGCAGATATCAATATTTTTTTGTTATCATCTAAATCTGTCTCATTTAAATCACGCATATATCCTTGTGGGTCTTGAATAATTTTTCTAGCATCTGAACGCATTTTGTAGTCTCTACCTACAAGATATACCTCTCCACTCTTTCCTAGACCTTCATGTTCCCATTTTTTAAATCCTGTTGTTATATTATTAATCTCATTAATATCTATCTGTGTTGCCAAAACACCTATAAATTTATTCTCATTATAGATAGGAACAGCAAAAAAAGCCTCGGGTGTATTGTGTGCTGCTTTATAATCTTTAAAATCAGATACTTTTACCTCACCTTTGTTTTGGCTAAGAATAACCTCTCTTACTACTTTAGCTAGTGAACTTTGTGCGTATGGACCAGAGTTTAAATCTGTTGAGAAATCAACCCCTTTTTTAACAGAGTAGATAATATGTAAACTTTTTGAATCAATTAGAAATAGGTCATGAAAACCTTGATTTTTTACGATATCTCTTAATGTATGGTGAAATTTTTGATGAACTTCCGAGTAGTAGCTTTTATCTTCTGCTCTCTCCATTAAATCTTTATGTCCTAATTCTGATGGATTGTTAACAATATAGTAATACTGTAGATATTTCACAACCTCTTTTTTGGGAACAAGTGTGGTGTAACTCTGCTTCTCAATTGAGTTCTTATTTAATTCATCAATAAATTTTTGACGATAAAATTGGCTCAATTGTTTAGATTGATTCTGGTCTATAGATACACGATATGTATCAAGAAGACTAAAACCTGAAGAGAATTCACTCATTGCATCAACAATAGTACTTTGAGAAGAGAATGTTTTCATCAAATCACGCTTCTCTTTAAAATAACTCTCTATCTGTTGAGTTCTAGCTGACTGTATGGAGGTAAGGTGGTCATACATACTTTTAGTCAAAGAAGCTTTGCCATAATATAACCCTTGAAATCCAATAACTGCAATACACGCTATAGCAATGCCTAGAATCATCATTAAAAATTTTGATTTGACACTTACTCTGTGAAATAATTTAATATTTCCATCTCTCATTTTACTCTTCCCCTCTTTCATTTTAATCCCTTCTCATTTTTGATAACTCTACACCAATCTGTTGAGGGCTTAGTGATAACCCCTCTTTTCTTAATACTATTTTTTGTCCCTCATGTGATAGTATAAATTTACAAAATTCATATAACAATATTGGGATTGGTTTGTTTGGGGGAACATCTAAATAGATATAAAAAAATCTAGTTAAAGGGTAGTTTCCCTTCTTAATATTTGAGACAGAAGCATGATAACTAGGAAACTGCTTTCTTTTTGATACAGAAAGCATTTTAACTTTAAAATTAGTAACTCCAACACTTCCAAAAGAGATACCATTTTTATCATTTGCTACAGCATTAACCACTTCAGAGGTTTTAGTATACTCTTGATTAACAATAAGTTCTGAATTAAAATCCCCACCTAACAACACCTTTGTTTTAAAATATGAACGTGTTCCTGAGTTTTTATCAAAAAGATATATATCTATCTTTTCATCAACTCCTCCAACTGCTTTCCATCTTTTAATACTTTTGGGATAACCTCTTTTTCTATTTGTTGAAAATATTGCATCAAGCTCCTCAAACGTAATATTTTCACTTTTATTCAGTCGATTAACATAGATTGCTAATGCATCAAGAGAGACTTTTATCTCTGTTGGGGTATACCCTTTTAGTTTTTTAAATGATTCTAGTTCACTCTTTTTAATAGGTCTACTTGATGCACCTATATTTGCACTATCATTCATTAGAGAGGCGATACCATCTCCTGAACCTTTAAAATCAAAACTTTTTGTGACATTTGGATATATTTTTTGAAATTTAGGTATCCAAACTTCTAATAAAGTTCCAACATTAGTTGAGCCTTTACAACTTAAATTTCCATGTATTGTAGATTTATCTACTTTTGGCTTATATTTTATAACCCCTTTTAGAACATCTGTTTCAGCCATACTTACTGTACTTAATAGAAAACTTGCTATACATACTAGTCCCATATTTTGTAATGTTAATAATTGTGACATATCCTCTCCCCTTTCCCAATAAATTTCCTCAAATCTATCTTACTATTTTAAAAATTAATAGAACTTTTGTAAGCTATTCTTTCTACTTAAATCTATTTAATTTAACTCTATATCAACTCATATATTTTATTTTGAAATATAAAAAAATATAAAAAAACAGTAATGAAATTAAAGAAAAAATTTTGTTTTGCTCTTTTATTTTAGTTATAATCATAACTCAGATATAAGGGAACAGAAAAAAGGGAAGAGTATGAATGAGTTGGAGAGTTTTTTTATTACCTCATATGAAAAAATTTTAATACGATTAAATGATACATGGATTAATGCAGTAACGAGTTGGAATGAGTTTGATTTTACGCTTTTAGCAAAAGTCACTTTTGTTATGTTGATAGGCTATTTTTTAGCCAATACACTTAGTAAATATATACCAAAAGGGATTAAAGCAATAGGTAAAAAAGTAAATATTCAAATTGATGAAGAGCTTATCTCTGCTATTAGGTCTTTTATTTTTAAATTGATAATTTTTTCATTTGTATTAATTTCTATAGAGATGTTATCATTTCCAACATCTATGGATTTTATTGCTAAAGCTGTGATTAAGTCTATTATAGTTTTATCTTTTGTTGGTTTTTTACTCAAAGTTGTAAAGCTTATTTTGTATAAAATGGCAAATAGTTCGGCTAAACATGATAGCGAAACGGTTCATGTAGTACAGCCTTCAACACTTCCTCTTTTTGAAAATACAGCACTTATTCTATTTGCTCTTGCAGGAATTTATGAAGTGTTTGCTATTTGGAATGTTGATATGACAGCACTTTTAGCAGGTGCAGGTATTGGGGCAATGGCTGTTGGTATGGCTGCAAAAGATACACTTTCTGATATTATCGCAGGAATTTTAATTTTGACAGATGCTCCATATCGTGTAGGTGATGTGGTTTATGTTAAAAATAATCTAAAGGGGAGAGTCTCTTCCATCGGGCTTAGAAATACTAGAATCATAACAAAAAGTAATATTGAAGTGATTGTTCCTAATACAATCATGGGAACATCTCAAATTGTAAATGAATCCTCCTCTAAAAAGGAGGGAATTCGTATTGAGATGCACCTTTCTGTCTCAAATGGTGAAAATGTTAATGCAGTTAAAAACCTTCTAATTGAAGCCTCAAAGGCAACTAAAAAAATAGCCCAAGATAAAGAGATTAAATCCATGATGACAGGTTTTCAAATGGATATGTTGCAGTTTAAAGTTCAGTGTTGGATAAACAATCCAGAAGACAAGGGAAGTGCCAAAGGGGAGTTGATGGAGAATATCTATTTTAAGTTTAAAGAAGCAGACATAGATATTACGATGACTAGATATCAGCACGTAAAACTCTCTTATGAAGAGCCACAAGAGCTTCATATTACACAGTTTCCAAAGACCCAACAAGAGCAGTTTATCAAAGAGTTTCCAGATACCAGGCAGGAGCATTTTGTCAAAGCATTTCCTGATACAAGGCAGGAGCATTTTGTCAAAGAGTTTCCAGATACCAGGCAGGAGCATTTTGTTAAAGAGTTTCCTGATACAAAGCAGGAGCATTTTGTTAAAGAGTTTCCCGATACAAAGCAAGAGCATTTTGTCAAAGAGTTTCCCGATACAAAGCAAGAGCATTTTGTCAAAGAGTTTCCCGATACAAAGCAAGAGCATTTTGTCAAAGAGTTTCCAGATACAAAACAGGAGCATTTTGTCAAAAAGTTTCCACAAACTAAACAAGATATCTATATAAAAGAGATACCTAATCTTTTTGGCGTTGGTATGCCAAGAGTTTTAACTAAAGTCACCAAAACTCCATCCCCAAAAGATATTATAAAAAAGGATAAAAATGAAAAGTAAACTGTTTTATACTCAACTATTTGGTCTCTTATCGCTACTTGTTATTTTGTTAGTTACTATTCCCATATATACTGATAAAATACCAAAAGAGTTAAAAAAAGAGGTTTGGCAAAAGCTTAAAAAAAATGGGCTAAATTGGGTTGCTATTAGAGTAGAGGGACGAGATATTACACTCTCAGGTATTGCTCCAAGTATCCCTTTGCATAATAAAGCAATTAATATAGTCAAACACTCTTTAGGTGTGAGATTAGTTCATGATAAAATTTCTCCTACTGTAATCACTCCATATAGTATGACTATTAAATATAAGCAAAAAGAGAAAAAGCTTATATTTAATGGTTATATGCCATCTAAAAAAAGTATAGAGAATCTATTTGTAGAAGTGATAAAAAACTATCCATCCTTTAAAATTGTAAAACAGATTGATGTAGGGGCAGGAGAGCCAAAGGAGTGGAAATCATTAATTCTTGTGGTCTCGTTATTGATGAAAAAACTTGATTTGGGAGTGGTTCACATAATAGATAAAGAGGTTGTCTTTTCTGGAAAGTGTCAAACTTCACAACAAGAGAGTGAAATACTTCTATATTTGAAAGAGTATAAAAATATTGGATTTACTATAAAAAGTAGAGTTGTTGCAATGGATGAAGCTACTAAAATATGTCAAAAGAGGTTTAAAGAGTTACTCTCTACTAATAGAATAGAGTTTAGAGCAGGAAAATCCATTGTTAAATCAAGCAGTGAAGCACTTTTACAAGAGTTGGTTGATATATCTGCATTGTGTCCAAATGTAAAATTGAAGATTATAGGACATACTGATAGCAGAGGAGATAATTTAAAAAATAAGGAGTTAAGTGAGAGTCGAGCTAAAGCTGTTGTAGCAAAACTATTTCAACTTGGAATTCCTTTAGAGCAGATGATAGCAATTGGAAAAGGAGAGAGTGAACCATTAGTATCAAATGAGACAAAAGAGGGACGGGCGAAGAATCGTAGAATTGAATTTAAAGTAATAGGAGAATAGGGATGTTAAATTTAGAGTTTGAGTTAATAGCGATATTGATACTAGTAGCTGTAATAGGTATTTTAATGGGGCGTTTTCTCTGTAAAAATGGAGAAAATGAGGAGAGAGAGAAAAAAGAGAAGATTATTCATGCATATAAAGCATTAAAAAATGAGTTTGATATAAGTCAAGATAAAATCCAAGAACAACTGTTATCTCTTAAAGAGTTAGAGAACCATTTAGCATTGGCAAAACAAGAGATAGAAAATAGTAATGCTAGATTAAAATCTTCTGATGTCCAACGGGATAAACTTCTATCTGAACTAAAAAATTTAGAGAAATACAAACCTAAATTTGAGTCTCTTGATAGAGAGTTTAAACTACAATCAAAAATAGTTGAGGGATTAAAAAATGAGAAGATAGCCAATCAAAAAGAGATAGCCGATTTTAAAATTATCTCCAACAGGCTAAATAAAACTATTTCAGATTTTAAAGTAAAAGAGGGTGAATGGGAAAGAGAGAAGATAAATCTAAACAAAACAATTACTGAACAAGGGGTTATGTATAAAAAATCATCAGTAGATAGTGAACAAAAAATAAAAGAGATTGTACGTTCTAAAGAGAAAGAGTATGAAGATATATTACAAAAAACTCATAAAAAATATCAATCTAAATTAGAATCTAAAACTAGAATGTATGAAAAATTAGAAGAAGAGAGTATTGCTAAGTATAGAGAGTTAGTTCAAGAGAAAGATAAGGCATATGAGAAATTAGAACAAGAGAGTAAGAGTAAGTATAAAGAGATGATAGAGTCTAAAAATAAAGCTTATGAAAAATTAGAACAAGAGAATAAGATTAAGTATAAAGAGATGATAGTCTCTAAAAATAAAGCTTATGAAAAATTAGAACAAGAGAGTAAGATTAAATATAAAGAGATGATAGTCTCCAAAAATAAGGCATATGAGAAATTAGAACAAGAGAGTAAGATTAAGTATAAAGAGATGATAGAGTCTAAAGATAAGGCATATGAGATGTTAGAAAAAAGTACTCATATTAAGTATAAAAATTCTGTCCAATCCAAAGATAAAGCATTTGAAAAATTGCAACAAGAGAGTGATAAAAGATACCAAAATATGGTTCATCTTAAAGATGAAGCTTATGAGAGTTTAGAAAAAGAGAGAACTAAAGCATATGATGAGCTAAAAATAGAGTTAGAGAAGGTAGAGAGAGAGTATGAGGAGTTCAAGATAAATTATAACCTAGATAGCGATAGACTTGATTTATTAGAATCTGACCATGAGAAGATATATCATACCTTAGAGACAATTGTATCTGAACGAGATGACCTCTTGGCAAGATTAAGAGCTATATCTTCTGTAGTTGGAGCTGTTGGGGTTGATAATGGCTCTAGCAGTGAAAAAAATCAACAACTATTAGAAAATAGGTAAGAGTAGAGCATGAAAAAAATTATAATAATCTTAATGATAACAACTCTATTAGGCTATTTATTTCTTGTTAAACGTACCGTATTAGAGGTAGGAGAGGAGGCTGTTATTATCAAAAAACCTTGGTTTTGGGGAGAAAAGGGGGTCGAGAAAAAATCTATTAGTACAGGAACTATATGGTCTGTATTCTCCACAGAGATTAAGATACTCTCTTTAAAAGCATTTACAATAGATGAGTCTTTTAATGAGTTATATACTATAGATAATATTCCTCTTACTCTCAATTTATCTTTGCTATTTAAAAATAGGGAGGGAGGAGGTGCAGTTCTATTTAAAAAGTTTGGTAATAGTAAAGAGTGGTATCAAAATTTTCTTCGTTTACCTCTTAAAAATAGTTTGAAGATGGCTATAAAACAAGAGCTTTATGCTGATGTCGTAGAGAAGAGTGATATTGTTGCAAAAATAAAAGAGGATATTATATTTGGAGTCAAAGATTTGTTACAAAAACAGGCTATTCCTGTCGAGATTTTAGATATAACTTTTAACAGTATTAAACCACCACAAGAGGTTGTAGATATTGCAATCAAATCAGAAATAGAAAAAGAGAAGCTTGATATTCAAAATCTAAGAGTAGATAGAGAACGGGTAAAAGCTAAAGCAGATAGAGTATATATGAAAATGATGAATATGAGTGTAAATGAGTATTTAAAAATGAAAAAACTAGAGATAGATAGAGAAAAACTAAATATTCAACGTTTAGCAATAGAGAATGCAAAAGATAGTAATGGAAGTATCAAAATAGAGATTAAGATGGAAAAAATTTGACAACTCCACTAGCTAAAGAATAGAGTAAAGATAGCCTCAGGATTTAGCATATTTACATTAATTACAACAGTAAATAGACTATTTTTTAGATATAATAGGTGTAAAAAACAAAGGATATTCTATGAAAAAGTTCATACATCTATTGGCTATATCTGCCCTATTAAGTATAACATTTATCTCTTGTAATAAAAAAGTATCTTCAGAGAAATACAAAAATTCTACTATATCTGACTATGATGCAGTTACACCATCAACTGAAGAGTTTATAGAACCTGCTCCTGTCCCTGCTCCAATGGTTGTTGCATCTCCAACAATAAAAAGATTAACTATGCCTATCCCTGCTACTCCAAGAGATGGAGGTCATGGAGATATTCAATCAGGAATTTTAACAGCAGGAGATATTGATGATAATCTTAACTTAAGTTATTTTCAAGGTTATGTAAACAGAGTTCTACAGTCAAACCGTGAAAATATTTTTCCATTTATGAATACCAAAGGGCGTGTAAAGATAACTATCTTAGGAAAAGATGGAAAAGGTATGAACCGTATCAAAGTTAAGGTGGGAGATTTTGAGAGCTATACCAATAGTCAAGGGGTACTCTATCTATTTCCATCTATAGATAATATTTCAGATAAGACAGAAATCACTATCAATAACAGAAGTGAACCCATAGATATAAGTAGCAAAAAAGAGTTTACCATTAAGTTTAATAAAAACTCCACTCTACCTAAAACTTTAGATTTGATGTTTGTAATAGACTCTACAGGTAGTATGGGAGATGAGATACAATATCTAACTAAAGAGTTTGATGCTATTGTCTCAAATATAGAAAATAAAAATCCAAATGTTGATATACGTTTTGGGCTTGTTCTATATAGAGATAAAGGGGATGATTATGTAGTACGAAATTTTTCATTTACCTCAAATGCTAAAAAGATGAAAAATCAACTCTCAAAACAGAATGCCAATGGTGGTGGAGATTACCCAGAAGCGATGGAAAAGGGTTTAGCTAAAGCTCTTAATGCCTCTTGGAAAGCAGAGGATGGGACAAGGATACTGTTCTTGGTAGCAGATGCACCTCCTCATGATAAAAACTTAAAAGAGATGCTTCCTCTAATAAAAAAAGCAAGAGCTAAAGGGATAAGAGTCTATCCAATTGGTGCAAGTGGTGTAGCAGAAAAAGCTGAATATATGATGCGTCATATAGCACTATTTACCCAAGGCAGATATCTATGGCTAACAGATGATTCAGGTGTAGGAAATGGTCACGCAGAACCAAAAGTAAAATGTTATCAAGTAACACGTCTTGACCAACTAATCAGTCGAGTTATAGAGAGTGAACTAAGTGGAAGACGTGTTGAGCCTAAGCAAGAAAATATTATTAGAACAGTTGGAAGTTATGCTAATGGCGTTTGTCAGTAAGACAATAAGGAGAGACTTATGCTACAACATACAATTCTTTTTTCAGCATTAGTCCTTTGGGTTGCTTCTATCTTTGACAGCTCTCTTGGTAATATGATTTATCTTGTTTGGGGTATGGCATTTCTATTTTCTATATATAGTTATTCTATATTTTTTGCCTCTATTTCACTTTTAATGAGCATAAGTTATCAATTTATTGATACCTCCTCCAAAACTCCTTTTTTTGCTACAATACTACCTTGGATATTTGGAGTTTTGGCAACACTTTTTGTTTTTATGGTAGGAGGTAAATATCTCTCTTATAGAAGAGTAGAGTATACTTATGATTATTCAGATGTTCATAATGAAACCCCCCACCGTTATCCTTGGCTTTTTTTCTAATAGACTTTTTACAAAATATCTAATTAGTATAACAATTCTTCCTCTTCTGTCAATAAATTATTTTTTGGTTGTAAAGGTAATTACTTTACTAGCTTTCATTGGAGTTCCACTATCTGTTTTATGTAAAATTTGTACATGGTATGTAGTTTCAGGTGTTAAATCAATCATCTTTCCAATACGATAATTTTTATTGTTTGGAACATCAATAATTCCTTTACTATTCAAGGTCATAGGTTCTTGTGTGTCTTTATTGATAAATTCAAAATCACCTATATTATTAATATCATTATTACGGAATGAAATCATTGCTGTAGTACTTCTAATACCCCATGTTCTTAAATCTGTTGCACCCACTTTACTACTAGGATGCTGAGTATTATCTCCTTTAGTTCTAAATGATATTTTTTTACTTGTATTCATCTTGTCACCAATAAAATCTTCATCAACATCTACATAGGTTGAAACTTCAGCTGTATAATCTGTTCCTGCTTTTAAACCACTTACTTTTCCGATAAAAGTTTTTCCTACTTCATCAAGAGGAGATGCTTTTACCTCTCTACTGGAAACCTCTTTTCCATCCTTGTCTCTAATAATAATTTTGAAAGATTCTTCAAAATAAGTATGGTCTTTAAATGATATTTTTACAGAGTGTTCTTTTATTCGCCATGCTTTTAAATTTGATGCTGGATTACCATAATTGTAACTAGGATTCTCTCCTTTTGTTTTGAAATATATAGGTTCACTAGTTATTGGATAAGTCTCATTCTCCATATCTCTGAAAATTCCATATCCAACAGCTACAGCAGAATATTCAGTTCCTGGTCTTAATCCACTTACTTTTCCAATAAGATATTTTCCTGTACCTGAAGAGTCTCCTTTTACATTCCCATTAGCCACAACTCCTGAATTGTTACCTTCATATACCCATATAGAGTAACCATCATCGTCATCTATATTATCTTTAAATGCGATTTTAACAGAGTTCTCTTTTATACTCCAAGTCTTTAAATCTGTTGGGTCTTCTATAGCAAAAGAGAAAGTAGACAAAACAGAGAGTAGTAGAGGTAGTGTATATAGTTTTTTATAATTCATATGTAGTCCTTAACAATATAATTAAACAATAATCAATTAAAATTATTATTTATTGTTAATGAATTATATCAACTATAACCTTAAAATATTACATACATTATCTTGAAAAAAAATATATAATAAAAACTATTTTACCTAGGATAAGACCCACTATTTATATCAATTGTCGTCCCATTAATATATTCAGGTGATTCTGTAGCCAACCAAAAAATAACTTTTGCCACCTCATCAGCATGAGCAAAACGTTTAGCTACTACCGTTTTGATAAATGCTTCTCTTCTCTCTATGGGAATCATCTCTAACATATCTGTCTCAACAGGGCTAGGGGCTACAGCATTGATAACCACTTTTCCATCAAAAATTTTAGCAAAACTTTTAGTCGCATTGATAATTCCTGCTTTGGTTGCTCCATACCAAATATCAGGATGACCTATTTGACCTGCTATCGAAGCGTTATTGACAATCCGTTTTACTCCTTGTTTAAAACACTCCTCTATAAGTTTAATCGGTGCTTCGAGGTTAAGTTTTAATATACTATCTACTTTCTCTTCTGGATAGGCATTATAAGGCAGAGAGTACATCACCCCTGCATTGTTAATGAGTATATCTATTCTTCCAATAGATTCTATCAGTTGTGGTATCTTCTCAACCTCCATCAAATCAAACTCTATACACTCCACCTGCTCTTTTAACTCAAAGTTTGAGAAGTCTCTTGCTATGATGACTACTTCATAATTTAGGGCTAAGAACATTTTTGTTAGTTCTAAGCCTATTCCTCTGTTTCCACCCGTTATTACTGTTTTCATCTTTTTCCTTTTCTATATATTTTCTATTCAAATTTATATTTCATGGAAAGAAAAAATAGACACATATACATAATCAATGTAATTTAATCTTTAAAATCCATCAAAAGAGTACTCAATAGAGAGATTTCCTTTTATCACATCTATTGGATTATACTCCATCTCTATTATATCCGTATACCAATCACCACCCCATTTAATATCTACATCTCTTGATATAGTTTTATATTTATAGAGAAGTCCTGCCCCTGAACTGTTATAAAATTTGATTTTTGCATTACCATTAATATGACCTGTAATATGTACAGAAAATCTATATATATGCTCTTGTCCTTTCATCTTGTATAGAGTTATCTTCTGTTTTTTAGAGACATCATTTATCTCATACACTCGATTTGTAATCCAATGTGTTTGAGTATCTACATAGTATAGTCCAAAGAATAAAAGGATTA
>Ga0256826_1002052_pt1 | contig 12402 bp, 12 predicted proteins | sample CV79metaG_FD_185975 | JGI IMG/M metagenome (GOLD analysis project Ga0256826, IMG submission 185975) | Hydrothermal vent microbial communities from East Pacific Rise, Pacific Ocean - CV79 | ecosystem: Environmental > Aquatic > Marine > Hydrothermal vents | place: Pacific Ocean: East Pacific Rise... | reverse complement strand
AGCCTGTTCTACCACCAAGGACTACTACTTTTGAGTTGCACCCTAGCTCTATAGTCTGCTCCATAAGATATGTTCTAAATGCCTTGTATCCACCCTCTAACCTAGGAACTACTACACCCTCATCAGCTAACCACTGCTGCATAATAGCTGATCTCTGACCACCTCTAAAACAGTATAGATAGCTGTGAGGATACTGCTCCAAGTGTGATAGATATGCATCTACTCTAGCTTTTTTCACCTCTCCACTCACAAGAGAGTGTCCAAGCTCTACTGCCTTTTGATTGCCTTTTTTCTTGTAGCAGATACCCACTTCATGTCTCTCTTGGTCATTCATGAGAGGTAGATTAACGCTATTTGGGAATGCTCCTTTGGCAAACTCTATCGGGGCTCTAGCATCCATAAGTGGTATATCATCGAGTACTATTGATCTAAAATCATCTATAAGTGGTAATTTACTGTTCATTTCTCATCTTTATTGCTAGATATCACCCATGGTAATCATTAGGTTAAACTTTTTTTACTATTATACAGTAGATTTAGTATAAAGGGAGCATTAGATGCCAGATTATATAGTACATATGATACTCATGGGCGTAATAATAGTAGTAACAGTAGTGGTACTAAAGAGTGATAATAAATCAAAAACAGAGGAAAAGAAATGAAAAAGTTACTATTGGGTGTAATGTTGGCTTCGGCAACATACGCTGGAACTTTCAGTACTATTGGGATAGAACAGTTTAAAAAGTTACAAGCAGAAGGAGTACCTGTGATAGACATCAGAACTCCTGCTGAATGGAAAGATACAGGTATAATAAAGAATGCTCACAAGATCATGTTTTTCAATGATAATGGTGAGGCACTAACTAAAGATTGGTTTGGGGCTCTAGGCAAAATATACAAAGACACTACTAAACCCATCATACTCTACTGTGCTCATGCCAATAGATCTAGAGCACTTGGTAAGTGGCTTACTAGTGATAAGGTAGGATTCAAAGAGGTATATGAGCTCAAAGGTGGCATAATGTATGGTTGGATAGATAGGAGTCAACCAGTAGAAAAATAGAGGAGCAAGAGGCTAATCCTCTACTATCTAGCTAGAGATTTCTCTCTAGCCATTTTTGGCAGCTTCTCCCATACCCCACATAGGCATAAATATTCCAAGTGCCATAAGTAGTACAAGTCCAGCAATAAAGAACATCAAAATAGGTTCAATATATGTCGATAGGTTATCTATAATCTCTTGGAAACTCATAGCATAATAGCCTGTCACCTTATCAAGCATCTTATCTAGCTGTCCTCCAGCCTCACCAGCTTTTATCATCTGTAGTAGCATATTTTCAAATAAACCTGTCTGTTCAAAAGACTCAGCTAGACTCATACCTCTACCGATATTGGCATTTACGGTCATTAGTTGCTCTTTGATATATAGGTTGTCTACCATCTCTACAGATGTATTGAGTGCTTCTGAAACAGGTGTGCCTGCTTTGACTAGCTCACCAAATACAAGCGTATATCTATGCATAGTAGAGAGAAAGATAATCTTATTTATAAGATAAAATCTAGGACTTAGCATCACTTTATCCATCTTATACTTAAACTTTTTATTATTTTTATAGGAAAATACAAACATATATATGGAACCAATCATAATAGCCAGTATATATATTCCATAGTGACTAAATCCATACTCTAGTGCCAAAAGTATCTTGGTAGGAACTGGTAGTTCTGTATTGAGCTGCTCAAATATCTCTCTAAACTTAGGTACAACCACGGTGATAAGAATAGTAAAAGCAACCCCCATAGCACCAAGAGTAATCATTGGAGACTTGATACCTTTTTTGAACTTTTTAATATTATCTTTTATCTCCTCCATAATATTGGCTAGTTTATGATAGGCTTCAGGAAAGTTACCCGTACTCTCTCCTAGCTTTGTCATAGCTAGTGCCACATTACCAAAATCCTCTCCATATGGCTCCATTGCATCTGACATACTCTTGCCCGCATTGATATCTCCACTGATATTTAGGTATATCTCTTTTAGCCTTTTATTTTCTACATGCTGTCCCACTTCATCTAGAGTATCATGTATAGCGATACCTGCATCGGTCATAACTGCTATCTGTCTAATAGTAGCTATCTTGGCCTCTGGAGGAATTTTACCCTTTGATCTTTTTGAAAAGTCTTTCAACATCTTTGCAAAAGTATCCTCTAGCGGTGCAGATACCTCTTTTGTACCTACAATACTAGCTCCTGGATTCTCTTTTCTTGCCTTAGCTGCTGCCTCTCTTGGATGCTCCGCCTCTATTACTGTCTCTGTTCTCTTGCCTTTTAGTACTGAAGTTACCTTATAATACATCTTATAACCTTGCTACTCTTAGTATCTCATCAACTGTTGTTTTACCATTCAGTGCTTTCTGTATTCCATCTTCAAACATGGTTACAAAACCCTCATCATTTGCCTGCTTAGTAAGCTCCTCTTTTGAAGCTGAACTAGCTATCATTCTTGACATTGTCTCACTCACGGTCAATACCTCTGATATCATCTCTCTACCAAAGTATCCAGAGTGTTGACACTCTTTACATCCTTCACCTTTGTAAAATGTATAACTCTCTGGAAGATATGGTCTAATCTCATCCATTACCTTAGCTGGTAATGCTGTTGTCACTATACAGTGAGGGCATAGCTTCCTTACTAGTCTCTGTGCTTGTATCGCTACCAAGGCTCCACTGACTAGATAACTCTCAATACCCATATCCAAGATTCTAGTAACTGCACTAATGGAGTCATTGGTGTGAAGTGTAGATAGTACTAGGTGTCCTGTAAGAGCTGCCTGGATAGCAATTCTAAGAGTCTCTGCATCTCTAATCTCACCAATCATTATCTTGTCTGGATCCTGTCTCAATATAGATCTCAAAGCATCAGAGAAGCTAAGCCCTATACTAGCTCTCACTTGTACCTGCTGAATACCAGCCATCTGATACTCCACTGGATCTTCAACTGTGATAATCTTATCTTTTACATCTCTAATGGCATTAAGTGCTCCATATAGTGTTGTGGTCTTACCACTACCTGTAGGTCCAGTAACTAATACAATTCCATACGGTACATCAATACTAGAGCTAAATCTGTTATAGCAGAACTGACTCATACCAGCATCCTCTAGCTTAATCATTACTTTGGATTTATCCAGTATCCTCATAACAATAGATTCACCAAAAATTGTAGGTAGTGTAGATATTCTGAAGTCAAATTCCTTACCTGCTACATCGGTGGTAAATCTACCATCTTGTGGCTTTCTCTTTTCTGCGATATCAAGGTTTGATAGTAGCTTCAGGCGTGATGCAAGAGGATTAAATATATCTTTATCAAATACAAAACTTTGGACTAACATACCATCTACTCTAGCCCTAACCAAGCAGTTTTTTTCTGTAGCTTCCACATGAATATCACTAGCTCTTGATATAACTGCATTTTTTATAATAAGATCTATAAGTTTTAGGACAGCTGGAGACTCTCCATCATCTTTTTCTCCTCCACCCTCGCGAAGGTCTCTTCGTACTTCATCAATAAGACCTTTGATACTTTGTGATATCTCCAACCTCTGTAGATGCATTTTGATTTTTTTTGGACTTGCCAAAACAACTGAGATAGGTTTTCTAGGAAAGAGTCTCTGTATAGCATCTTGAGCCATCATATCTAATGGGTCAGAAAATGCAATTGTAATACTCAAATCTGTCTCCTCAATAGGAAGGACAGCATGTCTTGCAATCTGCTGATATGGGACTCTACCAAATAGGTACATGTCTATCTCTATATCATCTATATCTACAAATTCTATATTTAAAGCTTTGGCTACCTCTTTTAGTATAGAGTCAGTATTAATTCCTTGTACCTCTTCTACTTCTATAAGAGATACCAACCCCTCTCGCACTTTTTTTGTGAGATACCCCTGCACTACATTCAACTCCAAGATATCTTCTTGAACAATATTGGCCAATGTTACTTTTCTCGGAGGTCTCATCCTTACAAGTTTTGCTACATCGGCTTTCTTCAAAACCCCATCTTGCAACATATGTTCAACGATATTTATCATGCTAAACCTCTTTAAATATATTTAGAATTTTTTTCCTAGCCTTATTTTATCCATTAATGATTTGGTATCTACTGAATTTGTATCATCATAGTATGTCTGTAGTACTTTTATCGCATCTGCTCTCTTACCTCTCTTGACTAGAGTCTTTGCAAAGATTAACCAACTCTCCTCAATACCACTATCTATTTTATTAGTCTCTAATGCCCAATTCTCAGCTTTTTTATAATTACCCTTATCATAATAATATTTGGAGAGGAAGAGTGAATCACTCTTATCTTTTGCAAATTTGAATCTAGATTCTATCTCTTTGGCTATATCTTTATCACCTTTTTCTGTTACCTCTATATGAATCTTTTTTCTTGTTCTGAGTCTAAAAGTACTATTATTCTCCTCATTTTGGAAAATAATTTTACCTACTTGTGAACTACTATCTTGTGAAGGTAATCGCATAGATGGAATCTCTGAAGATAACTCTTTATCATTACTTGCTATTGTATTATTGTTAGATTTAGTTGTAAATATATCACTACTAATCTCTGTCACCAACACACCATTAACTGATAAGTTACCATCAACAATACTACCAGTAAAATCAACATACTTAGGAGCAAGATATATAGCACTTCCCAAAAGTACTAAACTAAGCATTGGTAACAATGCCTTTTTCCTTCTATACTTAAACCATTTCTCTTCTAGATTATCTACATTATACATCTATATACCCCAATTTAATAGCTGCCATCTCCATTATTTTTTTAGAAAACTTCTTCTGATTTATTTTTGAACTATTATATCCTGCATAGTACTCATAAATTTCAAAAATAGTGTAGAATAACTTATTAGCTTCTCTATAGTTACCATTAGTATACTTGTATGCGAGAGATATATGTCTATCTTTTATGAGATTGGCTATATCAAACTGATTTGCTATCAATAGCTTTTTATGAATATAAGTTTTCAATTCAGATTTTGAAGCATTCTTAAGTTCTATAGTTTCCCATATTCTTGATTGGAAATGCTTTTTTGCCAATAGCTCTTCATCATCGGTCTTATGCAGTGCTATTACAAATTTGATAGCACCACTATCTGATAAAATTCTAATCTCCTCTAATATATCTCTAGGATATAGCTGAGCCTCATCTAGCATGATAACTATCTCTCTTTGACCTTTTAGATCTTTGAGATACTCCACAAAGACTTCAAAGTTTACATTTGATCCAGAGGGAATCTCTTTTTTAGTCAGAACCTTAAATAGTTTATTGAAAAAGTCTTTTTTTATTACTATAGGAGTATCAAAATAATGTAACTCTTTTTGATGCCTCTTATCATAATATACCTTACTCAACAAGAGGCTCTTTCCAGTACCTGGAATACCAAAAACTAATGCCATCTTTAAGGACTTATCTAGACTATGAACAAGCTGGTTATACGCAGCTTTACTACTCTCTATATCTACATACTCATCAACATTTATCTCATCAATGAAGGTCTCTTTTGCTTGAGTATACTTTTTCATTATCTTAGTCGTTTATAGCCAAGATTTTTCAATGACACGCCACGGTTACCTTTGATGATATGTGGTGTGATGATAATAACTAGCTCTTCAGTCTTCTCTATTTTTGTCTCTGTTTTAAAAGCATATGACAACAGTGGGATATCCCCTAACAATGGAACTTTACTTACTTTTGTTCCTGTACTTGTAGATATCAGACCACCCAATATAGCATGATTTCCATCTTTGACTTTAATAACTGATGCTATCTGTCTACGCACCAAGTCTGGTGGCATAGTTCTAGTACCATCACCAGATACAGGAGTGAGTGTCTCTGTAATAGATGGATTTATCTTTAAGGTTATCATACCCCTCTCATCTACCTCTGGAGTGATATCTAATAGTATCCCTGCAAATACTGAATCAACCATCTCACCCTCTGCTGTATTGCCGCTAGTTCCCGATGAAGTAGAAGCTTTAAGTTTATAGAATAGCTCTTTACCGACACTGATAAGTGCTGGTTGATTACTAAGTGTCATTATTCTAGGGCTTGATACTGATTTTACATCACCTTGTGTTTTTAGAAATTTGATTAGCTCTCCTACTGTAGCATGCATTTTTGTTTGAATTGCATTTGCTTCTGTTTTAGGTGCACCTGATGTCCACTCATAACTATCTATTCCTTTTTCTGTGTGAGTTAGCTTATTTATATTTTTCTCAGTCATAGATAGTGCATCTATAGTGAAGTTTTGAAGTCCATATAGTTGACTCCAATCTATACCAGTAGTTCTACTGTTATCAAGTGATACTGTCAATATCTTGACATCTATCAATACTTGTGATTTGATCTGTCTAGTAAGCTCTTTGATATATTTAGTTACTCTTCTCAGCTGTTTGGCAGTTCCTGTGACCGTAATCATACCAGCTTCTGGATTGACTATAGGTTCAAGTGGATTATACTCCCATTTTTGACCATCTGGTCCTATCCATGCATCACCCACTTTAGTATAGTGTGTACCACCATCTCCTGCCGTGTTAAGTATGCGATGCAACTCATCTTTGACAGTACCCCAAAACTTAAAGTCATCATTACTGGTAATTGATATTCCTGTTTTAGAAGTACCACCAGATGAACCAGAAGTTGCACTAGAGTTAGCTATAGTTACATGAGCATCACTCTTCCCACCTCTTTTACCAGAAATATAGTGAACTTTGAATGTCTTTGTAACAAGATACGATATAGAAAGTTTATTGCCTGTCATTTTATAGTTAAGATCATTATCTATGAGTATAGTATCCAAGAAACTTTTTAATGATGCATTTTTGAGCTTCACATAATACAACTTTTTCTGCAGTCTATGCATCGCACCTTGATCTCTAACAGTCAGGGTCAATCCACAAGTCTCTGCTAGATTTTCTATCGCATCACCTATTGTTAATGTGCTATCTATTGTAACACTAAATAGTTTATTACTACAGCCCTCTGCAGCATAACTAGCTGTTGACACTGCTGCCAACATACTAGCTCCTATAGCCAGATTTCTTATCATCTTCTTAATTATATGCATCTACTTTTCCTCACTTATATGTAGTATTTGTTTTGATTTTCTTGAAAAAACCTCTACACTATGCTCTTCATCTCTTTCCATTATTACGCTATTGGGTCTAATTTCTAACAATTTATAACCTGATATATTATCTCCGAGCTTAATCCAACTGTGATTGACAAAAGCATTACCATTGACTACACCACCAAATGTAAATGAAACATCATCAAACTTAGAAGCTTTGATAGTGATAATAGAAGTAGCCTCATCTTTTTGTAAAAGTACAAAAGGTGACACAAAAGTAACATTATCATCTTTGGATATACTAATTCTTTTTGCTTTAATCTTATCTACCATATCTGCCATCTTTTTAATAGATAAATCTGCAAATAAAGGTGTAACAAAAAGTAAAGTCAATACTATTTTAAAACTTTTCATTAATGATTTACTCCCCATACTGAAATATTTATATCTGAATATATAGAGCTTTTATTGGCATCTGAATATACTCTACTACTGTAAACATCTGTTACTAGAGTGTTCTGCTCCAAGTCATTCATAAATCCAATAATATTTTTATACTTACCTTTGCACTGTAGCCCAATCTCAAGTACATGCCCAAAGCTTCCATTATTATCAACATATTTACTTGACAAAAGTCCTAGCTCCACTCCATTGACTGTTGCTCGGTTGGTAATAGAGTCTAGAAATAGTGACCAACTCTTCTGATTGAACAGTAGGTCTGATAGTTTATCTAGATTTTTGTCTATAATTACAATTTTATTTTTATAATTAGCTAAACTCTTTCTCTTAAGTTCTATCTGTCTAGTATAGCTTTTTACCTGATAGTCTTGATCTCCACCCCTCATGATGCTATTTAAGTATACCTTCTCTTCATTTATCTTTTTGGATATAGTCTTAGTCTCTACCATACTATCTTCATCTAGTTTTTTAGCATATGGGAAAAATGTACTATAGGCAAAAAACCCAATAGTTCCCGCAAAAAATGCTATCATCATCCACTTTTCTGATTGACTCTTATTCTCAAAATAGAGGTCCATTGCCTCCAGTTTATCTGCTATATATTTCATCTCAACTCCACTTTCAAGACACCTTGATAAAATGCACTATTCTCATCTTTCTTAATAGTCTGGATATCTATACTCTGTATAGCATCACGATACTTGTCAGATATATATGTTATAAACTGTGTAATCTTCTCATCATCTTGTGATATCAATGATAGATAGTATATATCTTTATCTGTCCGTATTTCAGTAGTCTTTACCTTAAACTTTGCCAAATCATCAACAAAATATTTAAGTTGCTCAGACTTCAAGCTATAAAATACTTTTTTATTATAAACAGATGTTAGCGTTTTTTCTTTATTCAAGAACATATTCTTTTTCTGTTTTATTCCTAAATCTAGTTTTGCTATCTCATCACTTTTCTCTTTTAGTATTTTCTTATACTTGTCCATTTCTATTTTTAATCCCGACTCTTGCTGTGATAATAATGCATTTCTAGCATCACTCAGTAGTGATTTAACATAGAAGTATGTAGGGGGGGTGAGTGCAAGGGCTGTTCCAACTAGAGTTGTTGCTACAAACTGCCCACTTGTTCTCTTGAAAAATACAGGTGGTCTAGGATATATAGTGAAGTTTGTAACCTCTTGACCTTCCAATAAATCTGACTGTGCCATAAGTACCATGAGATACTGTAACTGATCAACACTAGCTCCATCAGTCTGAAAAGAGAAATCAAACTCTAATGGTGAAGAGTGTAGTCCTAGATAATTATGTGTATAATCTTCTAGTCCCATGATAGGTCCTAGCGTACTACCTATATACATCTGATTTATAGCATCTAACTCATAAGCCCTTTTTGCATATACAAGTATATCATTAATCGAGACAAAAATCTCACCAAATAGTCTCATGATATTTTGTTGGAAATCAGCCTGTGTAGCTCTCATCCCCTCAGTTTGGAGAACTTTGAAGAACAACTCTTCATCTATGGTCTCACCTACCATCTCACAATATTTATCATAAATCTCTTGGAATGAGTACTTGATAGATTTGGAGTATAGATAATCACCATTTTTATAAAATGTTACAAAGGTGTCATACTTGGTAAAATATAGATAACAGTCAACACCTTTTCTTTGCACCTTCTCTTTCTCATACAATACACCAAAAAGAAGTGGAGCGGGTACTATATAATCAATATATTTAATCCTCTTCTGCAGATCAGTAAAAGTCTCTATGTACCTCTCTTTTTCAATAATAAAGAGCTGAAAATGACGACCATCCCCACTATGCTCTATCTCATTATGGTGAATCATGTACTCTATAGTGACATCAAGACCTAGCTCTTCATAGGCCTTATTCTCTATAGCTCCATCCAAATCCTCTTCTAGGATACCCGCACCTATTTCGATAGGAGCTATAATCATATCCTTATTCGCAAGATATGTGATAAAGATATTATTACTTTTAAGTCCTATTTTCTTTTGATGAGAAAGATAGTTCCCTTTAAGTGCATAATTCTTATCTAGATAATTATCTACAGATACTATTATTTTGGGTTTCTTCTCGCCCTTTTTTTTCAACATAATATTTAATCCTTACAAAACTTAGAATTATTATATATGTTATAATATTAAAATGTGCTTACTTGCTAGTTTTTTAGTTAAAAGATACTTAAATATGGGATTTTAACTCATAAATACCACTAGCATTTCTAAACATATCCAAACTCTTCTAAAGAACTTTTATTTTTACTCCAGCCTTTTTTTACTGATACATGCAAGTCCAAATAAATCTTCTTCTGACTAAAGTTTTCCATAATCTTTCTAGCAGTCATCCCAACTCGCTTGATACCTACACCTTTATTACCAACTATCATTCTCTTTTGCATCTCTTTTTCTACTACTATTGTAGCGATGACTCTATCTAGTCCATCACTCTCCTCTATCCTACTTATGAGAACATCACTCTCATATGGTATCTCATCACTTAGATTATCAAATATAGACTCTCTGATAAGCTCCTTATATATATCTCTTATATTGTCAGTAGTAAGTATCTCTGGATCATAAAGCCATGGATGTTCTGGAAGATATTTTGTTATCTCATCTAAAAGCTGAGTTTTACCAACATTTTTATTTACTGAAAATGGGATAATAGCTTCAAAGGACTCTTGATATTTTTGATACTCTCCTAGTCTCTGTAAAATCTTACCTTGAGGAACTCTATCAATCTTGGTCAATAGTATAATATGGGGAGTACTCTTGCCATCTAGTCTATCTAGAAACTTCTCATACTCATCTAAGCTATCACTAGCTGGTGCCAAAAATAGGATTAGATCACTATCACCTATAGCTTTGAGTGCTTCATCCATCATAAACTGATTGAGTAGCTTCTCTTTTTCATGCAGTCCAGGAGTATCTACAAATATAATCTGGCTCTTATCATGCATTACTATAATATTCATTCTTTTTCTAGTAGCTTGTGCCTTTTTTGAGACCATGGCAAGCTTCTCACCTACTACATGGTTGAGCAGTGTGCTTTTGCCTGCATTTGGTCGTCCAACCACTGCTACAAATCCTGCTCTTGTACCTTCTATATCTTTATTAAACATCTGTCCTCATTTCATCTATAGTATATATCTTGTGATATCTTCACTCTCTACTATCTTCTCTAGTTTCTCATCAATCAATTTTTCATCTATTATTATTGTATCACCTGACATCTCATCAGCCTCGAAGCTGATATCATCAAGTATCTTCTCCATAATAGTATGTAGCCTTCTAGCTCCTATATCCTCAGTCTTCTCATTGGCTACTGATGAGTATTTAGCTATCAACCTCAGAGCATCCTCTTCAAATGATAGCTTCACGCCCTCAACACCAAGGAGAGCTTCATACTGTTTGATAAGTGAGTTGGCAGGTTCTGTCAATATACGATATAGTGCCTCTTCATCTAGTGAATCTAACTCTACTCTAAGAGGAAACCTTCCTTGTAACTCAGGAATCAAATCACTAGGCTTACTCAGGTGAAATGCACCTGCTGATATAAACAGTATATGATCTGTTTTGACTATTCCAATCTTTGTATGAACGCTTGAACCCTCTACAATAGGTAGCAGATCTCTCTGTACGCCCTCTTTACTAGGGTCTTGCCTAGAGGAGCTATTGGATGGTACGGCTATTTTGTCAATCTCGTCTATAAATACTATACCACCCTCTTCTATCCTCTCTATTGCCAAGTCCTTGAGCTTCTCTTCATCTAGCAGCTTCTCACTTGCTTCTGCTTTGAGTATTCTCTTGGCATCCTTGACACTTACCTCTTTTTTGTTACTTTTTTTATCCAATGAGCCTATCACTTTGATGAGAGACTCTTGGACATTTGCCATCTCTGGAGGCATATTAGCTCCGATAAACTCCATACCACCAGTAGGAATATCTACCTCTATGGTTAGATTATCTAGCTCTCCAGCCTCTAGCCTTTTTTGCATCTTTGTAAAAGATATATCATAGTCTATTTTTTTCTGTTCATTTGCTCCATCAGGTAGAGGGGGAAGGAGTTTTTCTATAATTTTATTCTCTATATACGCCTCTATCTTACTACTATTTTGCTCATTTTGCTCATCCCTGACTAGTCCCAATGATGTGATAGCTAAATCACGAATCATAGACTCTACATCTCTACCGACATAACCCACTTCAGTAAATTTACTAGCTTCTACCTTGACAAATGGTAATCTCATCATAGTTGATAAGCGTCTAGCAATTTCAGTTTTACCTACTCCTGTACTACCTATCATTAGTATATTTTTAGGCATTACCTCTTTTTGCAGTTCAGGAGTTAATTGCATTCTTCGCCATCTATTTCTCAATGCCACTGCTATTGTCTTTTTTGCCTCATTTTGCCCGATTACATATCTATCTAGATACGATACTGTCTCTTTAGGTGTAAGGTTCTTTCTATTTTCTATCACTACTTTAGCTCCAAGGTTTTGATATTTTGATTGGTATATATGCATAGCTCACCTGCTACCATTAGACTCTCTTTAACTAGTTCATCAGCAGGCATATTGGCATGTTTATCTAGTGCTCTAGCAGCAGACAGTGCGAAGTTACCACCTGAACCAATAGCTGCTATTTTACCATCCTCTGGCTCTACTACATCACCTGTACCAGAGAGTATAAATATATGCTCTGTGTTTAGTACCAACATCATAGCCTCTAGCTGTCTGAGGTGTTTAT
>Ga0256826_1002051_pt1 | contig 12416 bp, 12 predicted proteins | sample CV79metaG_FD_185975 | JGI IMG/M metagenome (GOLD analysis project Ga0256826, IMG submission 185975) | Hydrothermal vent microbial communities from East Pacific Rise, Pacific Ocean - CV79 | ecosystem: Environmental > Aquatic > Marine > Hydrothermal vents | place: Pacific Ocean: East Pacific Rise... | reverse complement strand
TAGAGTATAAAGATGAAAAGTATGTTCAAAAGTTTCAACATCACTATATCCTACTAACACAACTTATATCTGACTTTAAAAACTCACTTCACAAACTTGATATCCAAGCAGAAGATATAAATACGATCTCAAATGATCTACAAACTTATAAAAAAGATTTTGAAGATATAGTCAAAATTCAAAAAGTACTCGGTTTTACATCAAAAGATGGTCTTAATAGAACTCTCTCTAAGGCTGTAAAAAAAGCTGAAAAGTATGCAAAAAGAATGCAGAACCAAGATATCTATAGTATGGTTCTTACTCTGCAAAACTTAGAAAAAAGTTTCCGTATTACACACAACAAAAAATATCTCAAAAAATTTGAAAGATCTTATAATGCACTTATCTATTATATAGACGAATCGATTCAAGAAAAAGATGAGATAAAAAGAGATTTAGCTACTTATAGAAAGTACTTTATAGAAGTTATCAATGCAGTAGAAAAAAAAGGTTTTACTTCAAAGCAGGGTCTTTTAGGTAAAATGAATATAGAAATTACAAAAAATGAGCAACTGCTTGTAGCTATGCTCAAAGAGTATACTCCTCAGTTGGAAAATAAAATCTCTGCTATTCATACCTTCTCTCTTACAGTGCAACTCCTTTTAGGAGTACTCATTATACTTATGTTACTTCTTGCAAACAGATCTATAGTATCTCCTATAAAACGCCTTATTAATGCAGCAAAAGAGTTAACAGAAGGTGATGGAGACTTAACAAAACGTTTAGATACTGACTCAAAAGATGAGATTTCTGAAGCAAATCATCATATAAATAATTTTATAGAAAAAGTACAACATATTCTAAGTGATGTTATAGAGATCTCTTCTCAAAATGCTAGTATTTCTCAAGTCTTAGAGAGCACTGCTAGTAAAGTGGGAGATCGTTCTCGTGAACAAAATGATGACTTAAATAGTGTTGTAGCAGATAGTAATGTTATGAGAGACAACTTAAGTAGTGCTATTGATGAAGCTGAACATGGTAAAGAGAATATCATGCAGTCTGAACAGAACCTCCAAGAGACAAAGCAAGACATCCTTGTACTTGTTCAGAAAGTACAGCATAGTTCTCAAGTACAAATAGAACTTGCAGAGACTCTCTCTCAACTATCTACCGATGCAGCACAGGTAAAAGATGTGCTTGTTGTTATCTCAGATATCGCAGATCAAACAAACTTACTTGCACTAAATGCCGCTATAGAAGCTGCTCGTGCTGGTGAGCATGGTCGTGGTTTTGCTGTTGTTGCAGATGAAGTAAGAAAACTTGCAGAGAGAACTCAAAAATCTCTCACTGAGATAAATGCAACTATCAATATAATACTTCAATCTATTGTAGATAGTTCTACTCAAATGAACCTCAACTCTGAAGAGACACAGGAGTTATCTAGCATCTCTATGCAAGTGGGTGAAAAGATCAATGAGACAGCTACTATCATGAGTAACTCAACTAGAATGAGTGAAAATATCCTAGATGGATATAGAGTAAATGCTCAAAAAACAGATAGTATTATCGGAAAGATCAATCATCTCAGCACTATCTCAAATAAGAATATACAGAGTATTGAAGATGTCACAAAAGCAAGTGAACATCTCCACCAGATGACAGATAAACTCAGTTCACGACTTAAAGAGTTTAAGGTTTAGGAGAAAGATATCACTTCCTTAAGTAAAAAGACTTTTCTCTTCTTATCGATACTTCTGTTTAGTTTTTTCTCTCTCTTTGGCTTCTCCAACGAAGAGCAAGTAAGAGTAAAAAAGCTCAAAAACATACAAGAACTTACAGGCTTGCCCTCACTTACAAACTCGACAACATTTTTAGAGCATAGAGTAACACACTATAAAGATTTTAGTAATTATATATATCCTCAGATGAGTGAACATAGTTATAGAGAGTTTGTCTATGCTGAGTAAAATCAACCTACTTTTTTTACTACTTTACTCTCATAAACATAGAAATATAGGTATATTTCTCATCTTAACTCTTCTTGTTACTCTTCTATCGTCTGTACTTTTTATCGCCTCTTCTATCAAGCAAGAGTTACTCCAGACTCTGGACTCACAAGCAGACTTTACTGTTGAGAGATATGAGGCTGGAAAACTTTTAAATACTCCAAATACTTGGGTAGATGAATTTATAAAGTTTAATGGTGTGACTAATGTACAGGGAAGAGTTTACGGTATACACTACTATGAGCCAAAAGAGACCTACTTTATGATAGTTGGTATAGATCTATATGAGAAACAGGTTCTCTCAACCCTAGAAGACCTTATGGATGGTTTAGATTTAGAAAAATTTCTCAGTAAAAAGTCTATGATAATTGGGAGAGGCGTTAAAGAGTTCTTTGATGAGTACCAGTATAAAGATTACTATATATTTCGTCCACCAGATAGAAGCAGGGAAAAGATCTATATATATGACACTCTGCCTGAGGAGTCTTCTCTTATAGGGAACGATATGATTTTAATGGAAATCTCAAATGCTAGAAAGATTCTAGGTATGGGTGAAAACCAATTTAGCGACATTATCCTTGAAGTTAAAAATGAAGAGGAGATGCAAAAAGTAGAAGAGAAGTTAATTCTCTCTCATTTTAACATACGCATAATCAAAAAGAGTGATATAGAGAAGTTTTATGTAAATCTCTTTAACTACAAAGGGGGTATCTTTTTATCTCTATTTCTTATTAGTCTTTTTGCATTTTCTATCATCTTATACCAAAGGTACTCTATAGTAAGTAAAATGGACGCTAAAGAGATAGCTCTACTTCGTATGATGGGATGGAGAATTAAAGAGATCATCTACTTAAAAGTTGTAGAGAATTTTCTTCTTATTAGTGTAGCCTATATGATGGGTGTTATCTTCGCATATCTCTATGTTTTCATTTTTGATGCACCACTTTTAAAAGATATCTTTTTAGGCTTTAAAAATTTAGAAAATCATGTCTCTTTTCATTTCTACCCTGATATTGAGATATTATCTCTTCTCTATCTTGTGTTTGTTATCCCTTTTCTCATAAGTATTCTCATCCCACTTTATAAGATTTCAGTAACTGAGATTCAAGAGGTGATAGGATGATAGAGATTAAAGAACTCTGTAAGATCTATGATGACGATTTTTATAGCTTAAAAGATATAAACCTACTCTTTAAAACAGGGGAGTTGTCTCTTATTTATGGAGAGAGTGGAAGTGGGAAGTCTACACTCCTCTCTATCATCGCAGCCATCAGTAAGCCTACAAGTGGAGAGATTAGAGTAGATGGAGAAAATATCGCTGCATATAATGACTACTTTGCATCCTCTTATAGAGAAAAACAGTTAGGCTTTATCACTCAAGAATTTCACCTCTTTGAATCTTTTAGTGTTGCACAAAATATATCTGTTGCACTTACATTATCAGGTATATCTCTCCAAGAGAGTAAGGAAAAAGTACTTAATATTGCAAAAAAATTAGGAATAGAACATAAACTCCAAAGTAAGATCTCATCTCTTTCAGGTGGAGAGAAACAGAGATGTATCATAGCCCGTGCACTTGTTAATGAACCACAAATAATCCTCTGTGATGAGCCAACAGCAAATCTTGATAGAAGTAATGCACTTAAATTTATAGAGATTCTCAAAGAGATAAAAAGAGAGGGAAAGAGCATCATAGTTGTCACTCACGATACCATTTTTGATAACTTAGATATTGTTGATGCAAGGTTTAAGATAAAGGATGGAGTCATTGAGTGATATTTTACTTCTCCCTACGGTTACAATCTCTCTCTTTTTAGACTCTCTACTTTTTATACTTTTAAGTTATGCACTACTCCTGACTCTCTATCTTTTAAGAAACTACAAAGAGGAGAGAAGCAGTAGCCTCTTTTATAGCTTAGAAAAAAAGTCACACCTTCTTCTAAGTATCATTTCTCTCTCTATTTTTACTAAGGTTCTTCTCTTCCCTTTTTTCTTCAATACGCTTAGTACCCTCTCAAATATTTTACCAGGAGCTATGTGTAGTGCTGGTGTCATCAGTGCAAATGAGTTTGGAACGCCTACTCTCTTTTTTAAGTTTATTACTATTCTTATAGCTCTTCTTTGGTTAAGACTCAACAGGGAGGATGAGATCACATCTAAACAACCTTACTTCCGTAAAAAACTCTGGCTCTATATATTTCTCTATATATCTATCACAATAGAACTCTTTTTAGAGATAAGCTTTTTCACTAATCTTCTCACAGATACACCTGTACTCTGCTGCTCATCTCTTTACAATATACCTTTAGAAAAAAGTTTTTTACTCACACTTTCTCCTCTGACTCTTATTGCACTATTTTCACTCTTGTATCTCTCTATTTTGACTCTAAATCATCTAAATAAACGCCATATTACTACTCTTTTACTACTCCCGTTTTCTTATGTATCCTACTATGTAGTTGTCTATATATTCACTCCTTACATATATGAACTCCCCACACACAAGTGTCCTTACTGTATGCTCCAAGAGCAGTACTATTTTATAGGTTACTTTATCTACCTTAGTTTTTTTATGGGGCTCTATCACTCTCTTGTTGCTTCACTTTTTAACTTTAAAAAGAGTGATTACAAAAAATCTTCTCTCTATTTTACTCTCTTCTTTTTCTTAAGTATTAGTAGTTTTATCTTCTATATCATCCGAGAAAAAACTCTTTTAAGCCCTTTATTTTAACTCTAAGCGCAAATGTGATAAGATAGGATTTATATATTAAATAAAGGGATGTAATGATTTTAAAATTAAGCCTTAGTGTATTACTACTCTCGACAACTCTACTTGCAACTTCAGATATGAGTCAATGGCTTCGACCGACAGAAGTACCCCAACCAAAAGACAATAGACTCACACCTGAGCGTATAGAGCTTGGAAAACTTCTTTACTTCGATACAAGACTCTCAAAAGACAATACTATTTCATGTGCAACATGTCACCACCCTAAGAGTGGTTGGACGGACTTAAATCCTACCTCAAAAGCGGTTGGTTTTGAGGGTCGTGTTGGACCAAGAAACTCTCCAGTAGTCTTAAATACAGCCTATCAAAGACATCAGTTTTGGGATGGTCGCGCAAAAAGTTTAGAAGCACAAGCACTTGGACCAATAGAAGCAGATGTAGAGATGAATATGCCTCTTACAGAGCTTATCCCTAAACTTAATAAGATCAAGGGTTATGTAGTGCTTTTTGAAGCTGCTTATCCAGGGGAAGGTCTTACTAAAAAGAGTCTAGCAAAAGCTATCGCATCTTTTGAGAGAACTGTTGTCTCAACAGAATCAGCATTTGACAGATATGCAAAAGGTGATCAAAAAGCGATGAGCAAAGAGGCAAAAGAGGGTTTTGCCCTCTTTAAGGGAAAAGCAAAATGTACAGCTTGTCATGATGGATTTAACTTTACAGATGGAAGTTTTCATAACATAGGTCTTAATGATGGAGAGCTACAGGGCAAAGAGCTTGGACGATACAATGTTAAAGCAAGAGCAGCATGGTATGGCGTTATGAAGACTCCAACACTCAGAGATATTACAAAATCTGCTCCCTATTTTCATGATGGTAGTGTAAAAACACTTGAAGAAGCAACAGCCATATGTTCAAGTGGTGGACGTTATGAAAATGGCGTTAAAAACAGATCTGATGCGATGAAAGATAGAGGACTGAGTAAAACTGAACTTGATAAAATCGTCTCTTTTATGAAAGCACTTACTGGTCCCGATTTAGATATCAAAATACCTACAAAATTTCCACAATAAACAAAGGATACTTACATGAATACAACATTAAAAACTCTTATCGTTTCACTTGCTCTTGTAGCAAGTGCAAATGCTATAGATCACACAATAGACCAAAAAGGGAAAACATTTATCCCTCATAATGTTACTGTTTCACCAGGAGATACTATCACTTTTTTAAACTCTGATCCTTTTGCTCATAATGCTTATACTGATGATGAGGACAATGAATTTGACATCGGTATGCAATCTGAGGGAACAAAAAAAACTGTTACTGTAAAACCTGGTTCTGATTTTAGTATAGAGTGTGCAATTCACCCAAATATGCTTCTTGAAGTAACTGTTAAATAACGCAGATATGAGAATTTTACTCTCTTTAACTCTTCTTTTTTTAACTCTACTTGCAGATGACAGACAGTTTGATATAGGCGAAGAGATATATGAAGACACATGTATCTCTTGTCATGGAGAAGATGGAAAAGCAGATCTTGATGTTAAACTTGTTGTAAAACCTAGAAGTTTAAAGGCTTCTATTTTAACCCAAGAGCAGAGTTATCAGATCATCAAACATGGAGCTCACTACTGGGGTGCAAACTCTGACATAATGCCAGCATTTTCCACTGTATACAAGGAAGAGCAGTTACGTGCTGTAGCTTATTACATCAAAAAGAAATTCAATCCCGACGTACAAGCAAAAATAGAAAATCTTTATAAACAGAGCAAAGAGATACCTCAACAAAAGCTCTCTAAAATGATGAAACGTGGTAAAAAAATCTATAAAAGAAACTGTAGTTGGTGCCACGGTCTTGATGCTAAAGGTGATGGAGAAGCAACTAGAAACCCTGAGAAATCTATATACCCATATGACCTAAGTAAAACCCTACTAACTGAAGAACAGATGTTTCTTTATGCTAAGTATGGTGGTAAGTTTTGGGGGACAGATAAGGATGATATGCCATCGTGGAAGAGAAAATATAATGATTTTACTCTTAAGTCAGTTGTTTTTTATATAGAACAAACTTTCAGAAAAGAGGATAAAAAATGATAAAAGTGATTTTATCCACACTTCTATTTTTTAGTTTTTCTTTTGCAGAGAGTAAGTTTAATGATCATGATTTAGATAAAGAGGAGATGCTTAAGGTAGGTGCTAGACTATACAAAAATACTTGTGCCGCATGTCATGGAAAAAATGGCGAGACTAATAGAGAGATGGAACTCGTAGTTAAACCTCGAAAACTCCAAAAAACTATACTCACAAAAGAGCAATCTTACCAGATCATCAAACATGGAGCACATCACTTTGGTGCACATGCTGATATCATGCCTGCATTTAAATATGTCTACAACAACGAACAACTCAGTTCTCTTGCTTACTATATTTCACACTCCTTTAATACTCAAAGAGAAGCTAAGATTAAAAAACTTCTTGCCGATTCAACAAAGCTCTCTTTAGACGATAAAAAAGCGGCAATGAGAGTTGGTAAAAAGATTTTTCAGAAAAAATGTGCACTCTGCCATGGGATTAACGGGAATGGAGAGAGTGAATATGTTGAACAATCCAAAGCAGATGAGAACTTCATCTATCCATATAAACTCTCACGAACGCTACTTGATGAAGATCAGATTTTTCTATATGCAAAATTTGGAGGTCACTACTGGGGAACAGATAAAGATGACATGCCCTCTTGGAAACGAAAACTTAATGATGTGAAACTTCGCTCAGTAGCCGAGTATATTCAAAAAGAGATCAAAACAATGAGCGATCCAAAATAGTAAAATCTCACTTTAAATCTCTTATGATATAATCGCAAAATTAATTATATATAAAGAGGTTTATTTTATGGCTCAAACTATTACAGAAAAAATATTTTCACAACATGTAGGTCATGATGTTTTCGCTGGAGAAATCATCCGCTCTAACATAGATATGGTTATCGGAAACGATATCACTACACCTATCTCTATCTCTGCTTTTAACCTTAGTGGTGCAACAAAACTTGCAAATCCAGATGGTTTTTCTATCGTTCTTGACCACTTTATCCCTGCAAAAGATATCGCATCTGCAAATCAGGCAAAAATTAGCCGTGAATTTGCAAAGAAACATAAACTTAAAAACTTTTTTGATGAAAAAGACATGGGAATTGAACATGCTCTTTTACCAGAAAAAGGTCTTGTAGTTCCTGGTGATGTTATCATCGGTGCTGATAGCCACACTTGTACTCACGGTGCTCTTGGAGCATTCTCAACTGGTATGGGTTCAACTGACTTGGCGTTTGCAATGATAAGTGGAGGAAACTGGTTTAAAGTTCCTGAGTCTATTAAAGTAGTTCTTAGTGGTAAACCAGGACTTCACACAACAGGTAAAGATATCATCCTAGAAATCATCCGTATGATTGGTGTTGATGGAGCTCTTTATAAAACTTTAGAGTTTACAGGTTCTACTATTGGACACCTTACAATGGATGATAGATTTTCTATGTGTAACATGGCTATCGAAGCTGGTGCAAAAAGTGGAATAGTTGCATATGATGATATAACTAAAGAGTTCTTAGCAGACAAAGAGTTAGCACGGGAACCTCGTATTCACCACTCTGATGATGATGCAAACTACTGTATGACTTTAGAGATAGATGTGGCTAACCTTGAGCCTGTTATCGCTTATCCATTTTTACCATCAAATGGTCACTCTATCTCTAAAGCAGTGAGTGATAAGATTAAAATAGACCAAGCATTCATCGGCTCTTGTACAAATGGGCGTTTAAGCGACCTTAAAACTGCTGCTGAAATTTTAGATGGTAAAAGAGTTCATGAAGATGTTCGTCTTATAGTAACACCAGGAACTCAAAAAATCCTTAAAGAGGCTTATAGACTTGGATATATGGACATAATCATAGATGCTGGTGGAGTAGTTTCAAATCCTACTTGTGGAGCATGTCTTGGTGGGTATATGGGTATTTTAGGTGATAACGAGGTTGCTGTTTCAACTACTAACCGTAACTTTGTTGGACGTATGGGATCTCGTAGTTCTGAAGTATATTTAGCCAACTCTGCAGTTGCTGCAATTTCAGCAATTACAGGTTATATCACAGATCCGAGATAAAAATCACACCTTCCTCACTTTTATATGATACTATTTTATTATCATATTTTAAGGACAAATACAAAATGAAAAAACTTCTTCTGATTCCAGCACTTCTTGCTGGAACCTTAGCACTAGCTGACCAAAAAAAGGTTGAAATTTCACCAATGATTGGTTACAACATCGCAGAGGGAAACCTAAATGTTAAAGATGACGGATACCCGGTTGGTGGACTTGAGCTTCAGTTTAACACTCCAGACTCTAAACTAAGCCCAGAATTTTCTATTCTTTACTCACAAGGTGTTGACTATAAGTCTGGTACTGCTGCTAAGTTTAAACCAGGTCAAGACACTAAAGTAATCCGTGGTGCTTTTAATGGCGTTTATACATTTGATGAGATGAGTTCTGTTATACCATTTGCAAAAATTGGTGCTGGACTTGAAAAAGTAAGTAATGAGAGTGCTTCTATGGAAAATGGTTTTTTCCTTGATGCTGGAGCTGGAGCAAAAGTTCCTTTTACTGAAAATTTAGCACTTAAACTCGAAGCTATCTATATGGCTAAAATTGCTACTAACAATGCAGGTTTTGCAGATAGTAATCTTATTGTTATGGCTGGTCTTACATTTGCTTTTGGTGAGAGTGCTCAAAAAGCTGCACCTGCACCAGTAGCTGTAGTAGAACCAACACCAGAACCAACTCCCCAACCAGTTGTTGCTGCACCGGTAGCTGCAGTAGTTGCTGCTCCTGTTGTTGTAGCTGTAATTGATGGCGATGATGATAAAGATGGTGTTTTAAACTCTAAAGACTCTTGTCCTAACACACTTGCAGGAACTGCAGTTGATGAAAAAGGCTGTGACGCGGATACAGATAAAGATGGTATTTTAAATGCTGATGACATCTGTCCAAGTACTCCACTTAACACAAAAGTAAATAGTGATGGTTGTCCACAGACTGTTCCTTTAAATATCAACTTTGAAAACAACTCAGATAAAATAAAAGCAGAATCTCAAGAGCAGATTCAAAAATATGCTGATTTTTTACAGAAATACAGTAATTACAGTGCTAAAATAATCGGTTACACCGATAGTAGAGGAAAAGCCTCTTACAACCAGAAGCTATCTGAAAAAAGAGCTGCAGCTGTTGTGAATGACTTAAAATCAAAAGGTGTAAGTTCAAACCAACTAACATCAGAGGGTGCGGGTGAAGCGAATCCTGTTGCTGACAATGCAACTGCTGAGGGACGTGCTCAAAACAGACGTATCGAAGCAGAACTTACAAGAAACTAAATGATAGATATCCCCTGTGTCATCTTTGCAGGTGGTAAAAGTAGTAGAATGGGAGAGGACAAAGCTCTTCTCCCTTTTGGCTCATTCCCTACACTGACCGAGTATCAGTACTCAAGACTTTCAAAAATATTTACTCATGTTTATATCTCATGTAAAGAGAAAAATAAATTTGACTTTGCTAAAAATGACTCTACTATTCATTTTATAGAAGATTTACCCTCTTTAGAGACATATGCACCAACGATCGGTTTCCTCTCAGCATTTAACTACTTACAAACAAGCTCTCTCTTCGCCATTAGTGTTGACTCACCTTTTATAAATAAGACTATTATAAAAGCTATTATGGATGCAGATACAAAAAATAATGATGCTACAGTTGCCAAAACAGTTAACGGGGTACAGCCACTGTGTGGAATTTATCACAGCTCACTAGAGATACCATTTCAAGAGATGCAAAAAACAGACAATCATAAACTCGGTTTCTTACTCAAAAACTCAAAAACACTCTATGTAGACTTCACAGACGAAGATCCTTTCTTAAATCTCAACCATCCTCACGAATACAAAACAGCACTAAAAAGAATCTAATAGTTAACACCTCTTCGCTATAATAGTAAAAAATAAAAAAGATTTTACATGAATTTAACACATTTAGATGAGAACCAGAGACCAAAAATGGTCGATGTAAGCGATAAATCAAAGACTACAAGAGTAGCAGTTGCTAGTGGAATTATTGAAATGAGCCAAGATGCCTATAATGCTATTGTAAGTGAAAAAACAAAAAAAGGTCCAGTTTTACAGACTGCTGTTATAGCTGCTATCATGGGTGTCAAAAAGACAAGTGATCTTATTCCTATGTGTCATCCCCTAAATCTTAGTGGCATAAACTGTGATGTTGATGAGTTAGCAGACCTACCAGGTTTTAAACTCACAGTAACCGCAAAACTTACAGGTCAGACTGGTGTTGAGATGGAAGCACTTACTGGAACGAGTATAGGTCTTTTAACTATTTATGACATGGTAAAAGCCATAGATAAGGGCATGGTGATTAGACATGTTCAACTTGAAGAGAAATCAGGAGGCAAAAATGGAGATTTTAAACGATAGTGATAAAAAAGTAGTGATTGAGTACCCTTGTAACTGGTGCTACAAAGTAATAGCTACTGAAAGAGAAGCCTTAGAACAAGCTATACGTGATGTGATTGATGAGAGAGATCACAAACTCACTTCATCAAACAAATCTAAAAGTGGAAAATATACAAGTATGAATCTTGATCTACTTGTACATAATGAAGATGATAGAACTTTTATCTTTGAAGCGCTCAAGAGACATCAAGATATTAAAATGGTACTTTAAAGGATAACCGATGCAAAACGACACTATACAAAATGATTTAATGACCAACTACAATAAGAGATTTAAAACATTAGATAAAAGGATCTCATCTTCACTAGAGAGTTCTGGGCTCAATTTTGACGAACTATCTTTAGAAAATATGCGTAGTGTTGCAACAACACTTATAAATATAGAGACTCTCTCTCTTCAAGATGACCTACAAGAACTTCTTAGAAGAAAAGAGGAACTTGAAAGAGAGATAGAGAGAAAATCAGAAGCACTCCAAGAGACAAAGTATGAGATATTTAATACTCTAGAGTCTGAAATGAGTCAAAATGCAGATGCTCTTTTAAAACTACACCAAGTAAAACTCCAGTCAATCGACCTCTATGATATATTAAGCGAGATGGTAGAGTCCGCAATCATCACAGCCTTAGAGAAAGATAGTGATGGGGACATCACTGAATCTACTATAGAAGTTATCAAAGAGATCACATATGAGTCTATTAAAGAGGGTTCTCTCAATACTATTCGTGTGAGAAAGATTTTATCTACTATTTTAATCGCTGCAATAGATGTAGCAGAAGCAACACCAAACAGAGCAGACCAGATTTTAAGTGCAACACTTAAAGGTATGAGAACTGGTCTAGTAAAATCAATCACTAGATTTAAAGGACGTTTGGAGTTTATGCCTGTTGAAGCCAAACACATACTTATAGATGATTATGACACTATCATGGAAGATTTAAATCAGACAGATACTCTCTTCTCTCAAGTTGTAGCAACACAAGCGGGTCAAAGTTCACAAGCTATAAGAAAAACTTTAATCGATTTAAATAGCTCTATGTCTTACGATTTAGAAGAGTTAGTTCAAATCTCCAAAGAGACAGCAGAGATAATGAAAACAAGATTTTCAACTTTTGCAAAGACTGCTGTTAGAAAAGCAGATATAG
>Ga0256826_1002050_pt1 | contig 12420 bp, 9 predicted proteins | sample CV79metaG_FD_185975 | JGI IMG/M metagenome (GOLD analysis project Ga0256826, IMG submission 185975) | Hydrothermal vent microbial communities from East Pacific Rise, Pacific Ocean - CV79 | ecosystem: Environmental > Aquatic > Marine > Hydrothermal vents | place: Pacific Ocean: East Pacific Rise... | reverse complement strand
CGTTGGATTTGCTGGATACATGAAGGTTTATCTTATGAACACTTATTCTGTAGAGATGGGTGAGATTGGTATGGCATGGTTAGCAGAAGAAAACATCAAGGTAATGGCAGGTTACTTTGGCGCCATCACTATCTTTGCAGGTGCAGTACTTCGTCCTGTTGGTGGAGCAATCGCTGACAAAATGGGTGGAATTAAATCACTTTACATCTTTTACGGAACAGTTGCTTTAATGGCAGTAATCACTGCTCTAGCTGATCTTCCATTTGGTATAGCCATTGTTCTACTGTTTATCACAATGGCTTCTTTAGGAATGGCAAATGGTGCAGTTTTTCAACTTGTACCTCAACGTTTTGGAAAAGATATTGGTGTAATGACAGGTATTATCGGTGCAGCTGGTGGACTTGGTGGTACAGCACTCATCAAAACTCTTGGTTGGTCAAAAGGTGCTTTTGATGGTTATTCTGCTGGTTTCTTAATCTTTGCAGGTGTTGTTCTTGTAGCCATTGCAGGTATCTCTATGGTAAAAACAAGATGGAGAACAACTTGGGGCGCAGCTTCAGGTGGTATGATTTAATCAGACCTCTAAGCTACCGCTTGTAGTTTTATATCAAGACTACTTAAAACTTTCATAATCGTTTCAAACCTTGGTTTAGAACCTTCTTGAAATGTTTTGTAAAGACTTTCTCTCCCCAATCCGGTATCTTTAGCAATCTGGCTCATTCCTTTTGCTTTAGCTATGTTACCAATTGCTTCTAAGAGTTCATCCATATCTCCACCTTCAAGAACTTGGGAAATATACTCTGCAATCATCTCATTAGAATCAAGATACTGTGAAATATCAAATGTTGTTACATTACTCATTTTCAAACTCCTTTGCAAGTTTTTTAGCTTTTGTAATATCTTCACTTTGAGAAGATTTATCTCCACCAATGAGAAGTATTACAACTTTCTCTTCTTTTTGTGTGTAATAAACTCGATAGCCTGGGCCTATTATTATACGAAGTTCATAAACACTTTCACCAACAGACTTATAATCTCCAAAGTTACCTTCTTTAATTCTATCAACACGTCTGATGATAGAAACTTTTGCTTTCATATCTTTAAGCTTTTTAAGCCATTTGGAAAAAACATCAGTCTGTTTTATTAAATACATACTCTTATTGTATCCTATTAGATACTACCTTGTCAAATCTCTATTGTACAAATGTTCATTACCTTCATTGAGAATATAATTTAATCTATGAGACTGAAATTGTGATGAAAAACAAGATTATAGATTCAATTCATCCTATCTTTTAATATTTGTAAGCTCAACACTTTTATCAAATCACTATTAAATAAAACTATATATTTCCATAATATAAAGGAACTTCATATACTTTCTACTTTTAGAAAAAACATTCATCGAAAAAAGTAAGCAAAGAAAGTAAGGAAAAGACTAAATAAAAGTAATTTAATTAAAAAACTTTAACTAGAAAAAAGAAATAAAAAGCCCCTTCTTAGTCTCAAAACGCTAAAATTCAACATCAAAAAAACCAACAAAAAAGAAGTTACATGTTAAAAGTTCAATCATCTCAATTTATTCTGCCAAAAGAAAAAGATACTTCTGGAGATGATGCTTGTGACTTTACTGTTTTAGATAACTCTGTTTTAGTTGCCGTACTTTGTGACGGTGTTGGTTCTGCTCGTAAGGGTGGTGCTGCGGCTAGACAGAGTGTTAAGTTTTTTATAGACCATTTCAAAACCCGTCCTAAAAACTGGGACATCACCCAAAGTCTTACACTTTTTACACAGCACATCAATCGATTGTTATTTAAAGAGTCTATGACCCAATATGAGCAGATTGAACTACTGACTACTTTGTGTGTCGCCGTTGTTGAAGGTGACACCCTCTACACCATGAACCTTGGGGATTCACGTATCTATCTTTTAGATAAAGAGCAGAATCTTAAACAGCTCTCTGAAGACCATATTATGGATGAAGATAATCTCTCACATGTACTTACTCAAGCCTGTGGATTAACCGACCATGTGGAACCTGTCATTACCTCCATCACTATAGAAAAAGGTGATATGCTCATCTTATGTAGTGATGGTCTAACCGCATTGATGAGTGATAAGGAGATTAAAGAGGCTTTAGTTAAAGGCTTTGGTCCTAAGCTCATTATTCAGTCTGCGGCTAAAGGGCATAAAGATAATGAACGTGATGACATCTCTATGCAAATCTTTCGTCTTGAAGAACTTGATGAACGCCACGCCATTAAAAACTTAGACCTGTTAATTCCTCAAACACTTAAAATTGGTGATACCTTTGATGGTTACGAGCTTAAATCTTCAATGATGGAACATGGTCGTATCTGGAAGGTTGAAAAAGAGGGGAAAACTTTTGTTATGAAGTTTCCCTTAGCCACGGCTATTGATGACCCTATTGCCTTAGAAGAGTTTGTAAAAGAGGCTTGGTATGCTAAGCAAGTTTCTCACAAAGCCTTTGGTAATGCTTGGGTTCCCGAAGACCGTTCTGCACGGTATTATCTTATGGATTTAGTCGAAGGTATTAACCTTGCGGAGTATGTTAAGAACCGTCCTTTGACCATTGACTCGGCCTTGGCTTTGGCTAAGTTTTTACATAAGGCAGAGGCCCACTTACTTCACTTAGGTCTCGTTCATGGCGACATTAAACCGGAGAACATCATTATCTATAACAAAGAAGGTGAAGTGGGTGTGGATTTTAAGATGGTGGACTTTGGTTCTGTTGTGGAAGTTTTTGAAGTTAACTCACGAGCAGGAACACCATCTTATCTTGCACCGGAACGGTTTTCAGGTGGAGCCATTAATGAAACAACAGAAATTTTTTCTATTGGAGTAACGCTATACTGGGCTTTAACAGGAAAATTTCCTTATGGAGAGATAGAGCCTTTTCAAACGCCTTCTTTTAAACAAGCCAAATCAGCACTGACCTTTAATAAGAACATTCCTGAATGGTTAAACTCTATCATTATGCGTTCTATTTCTATAGATTCGCATGAAAGATATTCTCACTACTCTGAGTTTTTTTACGAACTTAAAGCTCCTGAAAAAGTGAAACCTTACTACCCTAAAGACCTTACCTTCATTGAGAGAGAACCCCTACTCTTTTACAAAATAGGCTTTTTCATTCTTCTGGTGACAAATGTCATCACTTTTGTCTACTATAACTAAAGAATTAGGTTACAATAGTTTTAACTAATGAGAAGTGCCCTCGACTTCTTAATGAAAAGGTCATCTATGTTCTCTTGGTTTAAATCTTTTCAGACATCTGAGCCTACAACAATACAACATAAATTTGGTCGTTTTATCTCTGAGAAAAAAACTTCTGAACAACAAGAGCAGTACCAAAAATCAAAAAAAGCCTTTAAAGAGCAGCGTTATCTTGATGGTTATGAGCACTACTTTAACTACTTAAACTTTCAAAGTATGAAGAATGTCTCTTACACCAAACAGGACAATAGTTTAGATTTTCAAATCATCCAAGGCGCTGCCATCATTAAAGGTAGTATTACCGCTAGGCATCTTAAAGCAAGCACCAATATCGCCTACACTGTTAAAAACAACATCGCCGTTATGCGTCGTCTCTTAGAAAAAAACTATATGTACACCTACAGTACTTACTACCTTGAGGATGACACCCTTCGTGCAAAAATCTACTGTGACAACATCTCTCTTTCACCTCAGAAGATATTTTTTCCCTTACGTGAACTGGCTATAAACATTGACAAAGAAAAAGAGCTTTTACTTGATGAGTTTAATGACCTTGAAGGCATTGAACTAGAACATATTGAGACCATGGATGCCCACTTAAAAGAGACAAAGCTACGCTTTTTTAGAGAGTGGATAGACAAGACTGAACAGAACATCGCTCTTATGCCTACACAAGAGCAGTCCGGAGCCATTGCCTTTGTTTGGCTAGGTCTTCTACTTAAAATTGACTACTTTGTAACACCTCGAGGGAAACTTGGTTATGACATTTATGAGGCTATTTCAGAGTATTATTTAGACGACAACAAACTCGTAGAAGAGAAAAATGATGCCCTAGAGAAAGCCGTTATTAAACTCAAAGAAATAGAAAGCAGTAAACTCTCAAAAAGTCTTTATGAAGTCAAACAGACCTTTGATATTTTTAACACCAACACCTTAGATGAAGTACACAATTTCATTAATGAGACCCTTGCTAAAGCGGTTTGGTATAAAGAGCACCGTTATGAAGAGATTATGCTGAGCATTTATGAGTACTTGGGTCTGTACATCCTGTACAACTTCGATATGAACAGTTGTTTAAGAGAACTTGTTCAGCTAAATGTTCGCTCCCATAATACTGACTTACATGCAGCTTTAGGATATGACTCTTTATATGCCGATGAAAAACTCAATAAGGTTAAAGTCAATGGGCTTATTAAAAACATTATCAACAAAAACACCAAACAGTATCCTCATCTACTGCATTTTGAAGAAGAGTTAAATTATGACTCTTTAGAGAAGTTTCATCACTCCTATTTTCTTGCCTTAAATAACCTGAATTTTAGTGAACTCTAAAGTCCTTAGCTGGGTATAACTCCTATTTCAGAAGCTTAAAAAGAGAGTTAATGTGAGACGAAAGTGCGAAGGAGCTATTAATAGCTTCAAGGATTTTCAACGAAGCAGTAACTCTCTTTTTAAACTTCCCTTTGGGCGATAAGTAAAGAGCCCTATTGCGTCGTTAGATTTATTTGAACTAGGTCAACTAGTCCTTCATAACTCTGCCTCGCACTAGGACTCTTTACTTATCGCTGAAACAGGAGTTATACCCAGCTAAGGACTTTTAATGAATACACAAGAGATATTAGACACTTACCAAGAAAGTATCATTCAGATTGAAACGCCTTTGGGTTCAGGCTCTGGCTTTTACCTTCAAGAGTACAAACTCATCATCACAAACTCCCATGTTGTGTCAGGGCTTAAAAAGATTGTGCTCAGTTCAAAAGACATTAAACGGCGTGAAGCCAAGGTAATTTATGATGATCCTAAGTACGATCTTGCCTTTATTTCAACCGAAGACTTAAAAGTTAAAAACCCTATATCTCTTTCAAAAAGTAAGGTCAATGATGGAGACAAGGTAGTTGCTGTGGGTCATCCTTATGGTTTAAACTACACCGCAACGCAAGGTATTGTCTCAAAAGCAGAACGCCTTCAAGGTGAGTTGGAGTATATTCAAATTGATGCGGCGATTAACCCCGGAAACAGTGGGGGTCCTGTTTTAAATGAAAACGGTGAGGTTATTGGTGTCAATACCTTTATCATTCAAAACTCAAACAACCTCGGTTTTGCCCTCCCTTTTCGTTATGTTCAAGAAGCAATTGATGCCTTTAAAGCACTAAATAAAGATGATATTATTCGCTGTTCATCGTGTCTGAACCTTGTAAATGAAGAAGATATTCAAGATGATTACTGTCCAGAGTGTGGCGTTAAGATTGATGTTGCGAAGAAGCGTAGAGAAGGTTATACACCTGCAGGAAGTATCAAGACCTTAGAAAAGATTTTAGACAGCATGGGAAAAGATGTTGCCCTTGCCAGGCGAGGACAGAGAATGTGGCAGATTGACATTGGCTCTGCACGGATTGAAATCTCTTATTATGACAATGGTATCATCGTTGCCGACTCCTCTTTATGTCGTTTACCTCACGAAAACATCGAAAAACTCTATCACTTTTTACTCGAAGAAAATACAAAAATGGACTACTTACAGTTTTCCATTAACGACAATGCCATTTTACTCTCTTATATCATTGTAGATAGCTCTTTAGAGGAAAAAAATGGGGCTATTGCCTTAGGACGTCTATTTTCAAAATCAGACAAATATGACAAGATTCTTATTCAAGAGTATGGGGCAAGTATTATCAAACGAGATGACTAAACATTCTGTTAAGTTTGTTCTTTAAGTATCTTAATAAATGATATAAATGTGATAACATCGTGTTAAAATTAAGTATAACAAGGAGAATACATGAGTGAATTTACACATATTGTCTGTCCTCACTGTAATGGTACCAACAGAATCCCTACAGGAAAAGTACCTGACGAAGCCAAATGTGGACGATGCAAAAAATCTATTTTAGACACTAAACCCATTGAACTTAGTAGTGAGAACATTACACAACATTTAGAAAAAAATGACATCCCTGTAGTTATTGATTTTTGGGCGCCTTGGTGTGGACCATGTAAAATGATGGGTCCTAACTTCGAACAAGCCTCACATAACTTTCGAGGTAAAGTACGTTTTGCTAAGATTAATACCGAAGCGCAGCAAAACCTAGGTGCATTTTACAACATACGTTCTATTCCAACCTTAGTACTTTTTAAAGGTGGAAAAGAAGTTGACAGAATGTCTGGAGCCTTAGATGCTAACCAACTTACCCAGTGGATAAATTCTAAACTCTAAAGCTAAAAAATATTTATCATATTTTATGATAAGATAAGTGTACTATTTATCACTCTTTTTCTAATGAAAAGAAAGGTGGGTTTATGCGTCTATTTTCTATATTACTACTTCTATTGCTCAATGCAAGCCTACTTTTTGCATTAGAGGTCCAGCCTATTCCATTAGTTATGAATGTTGAACCCAATAAAGTACGCTTAGGTAAAAAACTTTTTTTCGACCCTATCTTGTCAAAAGACGGCACTATTTCATGTGCTTCATGTCACAACCTTCAAGCCGGAGGAGATGACAACTTACAATTCTCTTTTGGCATCTATGGACAACGCGGAGAGATAAACTCACCTACTGTTTTTAATTCTGTTTTTAACTTTAGACAGTTTTGGGACGGACGAGCCAAAGATCTTCAAGAACAAGCCATTGGCCCTATTGAGAACCCCTTAGAAATGGGAAACACTTTTAAAAACCTTATTGTCAAACTCAAAAGCAGTCCCTATAATGAGGAGTTTTTACGTCTTTATCCTGAAGGTATTACAAAAGAGAGTATTACCAATGCGATTGCCGAATTTGAAAAAAGCTTAATTACACCGAATGCTCCTTTTGACAAGTACTTAAGAGGAGACCGTTCAGCCATTTCTAAAGAGGCAAAAGAGGGGTATGACCTTTTTAAAAGTAAGGGGTGTATCTCCTGTCATCATGGTATTAATGTCGGTGGAAACATGTACAACAAGTTTGGTATTGTTAGTAATGTTAAAAGTAAAAGTCTGGGCCGATACAACGTTACTAAACGGGAACGAGACAAGTACTACTTCAAAGTGCCTTCTTTACGAAACGTCGAGAGAACAGCCCCTTATTTTCATGATGGTCGTCATGCTAAACTTGAAGATGCCATTAAAGATATGGCTTATTTTCAATTAGGACGGCCTATCTCAGATGATGAAATCGCTAAAATTGTCGCTTTTTTAAACGCCTTAAGCGGTGAACTTCCACAAAGTGCTAAACAATGAAATTTAAACAATTTGGCTTTATTTCAACACTCTTTGTTTTAGCACTCATTACCATTGGCTTTTTATACTACCAACTCTACTCATTTAACCAGCAAAACAGTGCCTTTTCTCAGTACGAACACACCATTTCTCAACTACAACGCACCGATGTTGAAATCAATGCTATCTTAGAAAAAAAGCTCACCTACTTAAACTTTGACAACCTAAACTCTAAACTCAAGCACTTTGAAACATTAAGTAAAACACTACAAAACAACCCTTTAAATGAGGTTTTAAACATCAATTCTAAAAGGTTTTACAAAGACCTTTCTATTGACTTTAAACAGAAACATAAACTGAGTGAAGATTTTAAATCTTCTAATGCTAGTATGCTTAATTCGTTAAATTATCTTTTTGATTTAGAAAACAAACTACAACAAGATAAAAACATCTCCTTGGAAAAGAAGCAACTTCTTAATCAAATTTTATACAACATCATGAATGTCACCTTACACCTTGGCATAGATTATAAAAATATTTATCGACAGATTCACACCCTTGAACAGCATAAAAAAGAGAATATAGACTTTTTCTACTACTCCATTCATGCGCACCTCATTTTGTCAAAAATAGAAGATTTAAATCAGGTACTCAATGAGATAAGTTTGCTTCCTATTGAAAAAGATATTCATAAACTTCAAAATGATTTCAACCAACAATATCAAGAGAAAAAACTTATCCAAGAACTTATTGTTGAGTCGGTTTTTATTTTGCTAGCTATTGCAACTGTTTTACTTTTACTTGCCTACAGACGTGTTCAACAAACCTTTTTAGAACTCTTTGCCTTTAAGTATGCTGTTGAGAACAGTGATAATACTGTCGTCATTACGGATATAGACCGTAACATCACGTATGCCAATGATATTTTTACCCAAACTACAGGATACAGCATTAAAGATGCTCTAGGGAAAAACCCCAACATCTTAAAATCAGGGCTAATGGAAGAGGACTTTTACAAAAAGTTAAATGAGACCTTAGATCGTGGAGAGAAGTGGACGGGAGAGTTTATTAATAAAAAACAAGATGGAAGTCTTTATTATGAAAAAGCTTCTATTGTGCCTATCTTTGTAAAAGGTGAACTTGTCAACTACCTTGCCATTAAACTTGATATCACACAGTATGTTGAACAGAAAAAAAGTCTTCAACTTTCAGCAGCCGTTTTTGAGCACACCATGGATGGAATTATGATTACCGATGCAGATGGTGTCATTATCTCTGTTAATAACGCACTTGTGCATATGACAGGGTTTAGTAAAGAAGAGTTAATTGGTCAAAATCCAAACATCTTAAAATCAGGTCAACAAAATCAGGCATTTTATGAGGACCTATGGCAGACAGTCTTAAGTAAAGGCAACTGGAAAGGTAAGATTTTTGACCGAACAAAGGCAGGTTTACTGACACAAACATGGTTAAGTATCTCTAGTATAAAAGATGACAAAGGCACTGTTATTAATTTTATTGCCATACATACGGATTTGAATGAACTCATTTTAATCCAAGATAAAATCGATTTTATGGCACATCATGACACGCTTACTAACTTACCAAATCGACGCTATTTAGAAGAGCACATGGAACAGATTATTCGCATCTCTTCTCGTGAAAAACAGAATTTTTCTATTTTATTTCTTGACTTAGACCGTTTTAAAATCATTAACGACACCCTAGGACATGACGCAGGTGATGAGCTACTTAAGCTTGTTTCTCAACGTATTAAACGCATCCTTCGAGAGAGTGATATTTTAGCGCGTACTGGGGGTGATGAGTTTATCATTGTGGCTCAAAACATTAAAACAAAAGACGAACCGGCGTATATCAGTAGTAAAATCTTAAAATCATTAGAGACAGCTTTTAATATTCAAGACCATCAACTAAATATCAGTGCGAGTATTGGTATCGCCATCTATCCTGAAGATGGAGAAGATATTGCGACCTTAACTAAACACGCTGACAGTGCAATGTACCTTGCAAAAGACTTAGGTAAAAACAACTATCAGTACTTTACAGAACAACTCTCTATAGATATCCATCACCGACTGCATCTTGAACAGGCCTTGAAAAATGCTTTAAAAAATGATGAGTTTTACCTACATTTTCAACCTCAGTACAATCTTAAAACAAAAAAGGTCATTGGAGCAGAAGCCCTACTCCGATGGGAAAATCCAGAGCTTGGTTTTACCTCTCCTGACATCTTTATTCCTATTGCCGAAGAGACACATATGATTATTCCTATTGGTGAATATGTTTTTGAAGAGGCCTGTGAGGCGTTTATGAGGTGGAGAGAAAACGGCTTAAACATTGAAACTATTGCTATTAATGTTTCAAGTATTCAACTTTCAGATACGAGCCTTTTAGAAACCTTTAAACGTATCGTTAAAAAAGTGGGCATCTCCCCTAAAAATATTGAAATTGAAATCACTGAGCGTTATATTTTCAAACATACGGCTAATGAAGACACCATTTTAGATGACTTTAGAAACTTAGGCTTTAAAATTTCCATTGATGACTTTGGAACGGGTTACTCTTCCATGAACTACCTTAAAAAGCTTCCACTTGACACCATTAAAATTGACAAGTCTTTTATTGATGACATCCCTCAAGACACCAATAATATGGAGATAACCAAGGCTATCATTGCTCTTTCTCGCAGTTTAGGTTATCACAATGTGGCCGAAGGTATTGAGACCGTTGAGCAAGAGGAATTTCTAAAAGCCCAAGGGTGTGAAATTGGTCAAGGGTATCTCTTTCAACGACCAATTTCATGTGATAAGTTCATTGAACTCTGTAAAAACTGCAAATAAAAGTAAATTACCTAGCTAATACGCCTACTAAACAAAGCTTTTAGAATAAACAGTCTAAAATACATAAAAAAAAATTAGGATTATAATGTTTTTAGAATTTGATGTTAACTTAGAGACGGCTATTGATGAACTGAGTGCTTTATTAGAAAAAAATAGAGCTGAGATTAAAAACCTACTTGCCTTAGAGAACAAAACTTATGCTAATTTTGTTAAACCTTTTGAGATGATTGATGAGCGTTTAGACTGGTTTTTCACCCCAATTTCTCATCTTAATGCTGTTAATAACTCCGATGAGACACAAAAAGTGTATGCAGATGCTTTACCAATCTTGACAGAGTATGGAACGGAAATTTCACAAAATGAAGAGATTTACAAGGTTTTTAAAAGCATTAAGGCTAAGGAAGAGAAAGATTTAAATCAAGAACAGAACCAAGTTCTTGAGCATAACATTCGCAACTTTGAACTTAGTGGTGCACACCTTGAAGAGGCGAAAAAAGAGCGTCTTAAAGAGATTAACCTAAGAAAAAGCACTTTAACTAATGACTTCTCCCAAAATCTTCTTGACGCGACAAATGCGTATGAGCTTATCATTACAGATGAAAAAGACGTTGAAGGTATTCCTGAGTCTGATAAAGAAGCAGCTAAACAAGAAGATGGAACTTATAAGTTTACCCTTCAGATGCCTTCTTATATCGCTTATATGACCTATGGTAAGAATCCTGCCTTAAGAGAAGAGTTATACAAAGCCTACACTACTCGTGCTCCACAAAATGCAGAAATTATTGATGAACTTATGGGACTTCGTCAAGAGATGGCGCAACTCCTTGGTTTTGAGAACTTTGCAGAACTCTCTATCGCTCCTAAGATGGCAACATCAACTGACAAGGTTATTGAGTTCTTAGAAAAACTTGCTGTGGCTTCAAAAGAGCAAGCACATAAAGAGTTAGATGAGCTTAAAGCCTTAGCCTTAAAAGAGGGACAAGAGAGTATCTCTAGTTCAGATACCGCTTACTATTCTGAGATTCTTAAAAAAGAGAAGTATGATATTGATGAAGAGGCTTACCGTCCTTACTTTGAACAAGATTCTGTGGTAAAAGGGCTTTTTGACTTTTTACATAAACTCTTAGGTATTGAGTTTAGAAAAACCGATGTTAATCTTTGGGATGAGAAAGCTTCGGCGTATGATGTCTACATTAACAATGAGCTTCGTTCACGTATCTACCTTGACTTAGAAGCACGCTCATCTAAACGTGGTGGTGCATGGATGAACAACTGGCAATCGCACTGTATTGACGAAAACGGCAAAGAAGTCCTCTCTTCAGCTTACATCGTGTGTAACTTTCCGGCTTCAACAGAGACTTCACCCTCTCTGCTTCGTCATGATGATGTGGTTACGCTCTTTCACGAGATGGGACACGCCCTTCACCATATGCTCTCAACAGTAAATGAAAATTCTGTTTCTGGTGTTAATGGTGTAGAGTGGGACGCAGTTGAGTTCCCTTCTCAGTTCTTAGAGTCATTTGCTTATGAACCTCAAGTACTTAAACTTTTTGCCCTTCATCATGAGACAAAAGAGGTCATTTCAGATGAGATGATTGCTAAACTGGTTAAAGCAAAGAACTTTCAATCCGCCATGCAGATGTTACGTCAACTTGAGTTTTCTCTGTTTGACTTTAGACTGCATATGAAACTGCATACCGGTGATGAAATTCAAAACCTTTTAGACAGCATTAGAGATGAAGTTGCCCTTCTTAAACCACCAAGTTACAACAAGTTTCAAAATGGTTTTGCTCATATTTTTGCAGGGGGTTACGCCGCAGGTTATTACTCTTACAAATGGGCAGAAGTGCTTTCTGCTGATGCCTTTTTTCATTTTGTAGATACGGGTATCTTTGATGAAAAAGTCTCTTCGGCTTACCGAGATATCATTCTTGGTTTAGGTGGTTCAGAGAGTATGTCAGTTCTGTTTGAAAAGTTCATGGGCAGAGAACTTGATACAACAGGTCTCTTACGACTTAACGGTATCGCCGCGTAATGAGAATCCTAGCGGTTCTCCTTTTTCTTAGTCTAAGTATATTTGCAAAAGGAGAGACCGTGAGAATTGCTGCGTATAATGTAGAAAACCTTT
>Ga0256826_1002049_pt1 | contig 12423 bp, 10 predicted proteins | sample CV79metaG_FD_185975 | JGI IMG/M metagenome (GOLD analysis project Ga0256826, IMG submission 185975) | Hydrothermal vent microbial communities from East Pacific Rise, Pacific Ocean - CV79 | ecosystem: Environmental > Aquatic > Marine > Hydrothermal vents | place: Pacific Ocean: East Pacific Rise... | reverse complement strand
GGATGCCAAAAAGCTTGAATATTCAAATTTGAAGTTGGAGATAAATATGCTTCAAAAGAAAATAAAAGACTTGGATACAAGCAAAACAATTGAAGGAATTACTGTGAATGTGCAAGAAGCAAAAACCAAGCATTTTGAGCATTTTTTTAAAGTTAATGGTAGTTTTGAAGCAGTTGAATCTGCTTTTGTGAGCCCGGAAATATCAGGTCAAGTAAAAAGTGTTTTGGTGAAAGAAGGCGATAGAGTAAAAAAAGGTCAACTTTTAGCCAAACTAAATACTTCTGTAATTGAAAATACAATAAGAGAAGTAAAAACTTCGCTAGCTTTGTCAACCATAGTTTATAATAAACAAAAAGATTTATGGAATAAAAATATTGGAAGCGAACTCGATTACCTAAGAGCAAAAACTGAAGTAGAAGCTACTCAAAATAAATTGGAAACTTTGCAAAGTCAACTGGATATGGCTATTATAAAAGCACCCATAAACGGAGTAGTAGACGAGGTGACAGTTAAAGTAGGTGAGTTGGCCATGCCAGGCCAAATGGTGATGAACATTATAAATTTAGATGAATTTTATTTGAATACTGAAGTATCAGAATCCTACTTACCTTTCCTTCATCAAGGTGACGAAGTATCGATAATGCTTTCTGCCTATAATGAAACACAATTGCATTCCAAGATATATCGTATTGCCAATACTATAAACCCCGAAAATCGAAGTTTTACAGTACAAGTAAAACTAAAGAATACTAATAACATTTTAAAACCAAATATGTTAGCCGAAGTAAAATTTAAGGATTTTGAAAACGAAGCGGCTTTCACTGTACCTTCCATAGTGATTAAAGACGATTTTAAAGGGAGTTATTTGTTTATCGCCCAAAAGAAAGGTCCAGATTATTTTGCACACAAAATATATATAAAGTCCAGCAAAAAACAAGGTAAATGGAGTTTGGTTGACTCCGGGTTAAATGAAGGTGACAAAGTAATAACTGCCGGTTATAATTTAGTAGTTGACGGTAGTTTGGTAGCCATTAAATAAATGTTTTAATGATGAGTGATATTCAAAAAAATACAGAGGTGAAAAGGGAGTTTAAATTAACATCCTTAGCACTTAACAATAAGAACACAATCTATTTGCTTACTTTATTGCTTTTAGGTTTTGGATGGTATAGCTATACCAGTATGCCCAAAGAATTATTCCCTGATATCTATTTCCCCACAATAATTGTACAAACCGTTTATCCCGGTAATCCTCCTTCCGACATGGAAAATCTAGTAACACGTCCATTGGAAAAAGAACTAGATGGAATAAAAGGAATGAAAAAACTCACTTCCACATCAAGTCAGGATATTTCGGCCATTTTTGTAGAGTTTAATACCGATATTCCCATAGAAGAAGCCATTAGAGAAGTAAAAGATGCAGTAGATAATGCCAAAGGCGAATTGCCCGACGATTTACCCAATGATCCCGTGGTTAAAGATATTGATTTTTCAGAGTTTCCTGTGCTAACAATTAATCTTTCAGGTGATTTTTCTACCGATGAACTAAAAGAGTTTGCCGAGTATATTGAAGATGAAGTAGAAGACATCAGTGAAGTAAGTAAGGTTGACATCATGGGTTTAAAAGATCGTGAAGTTAGTATCATGGTAGATTTACCTAAAATGGAATCCAATAAGATTAGTTTCAATAATATAGAAACAGCAATTGCAAACGAGAATTTATCCATATCAGGAGGAGAACTTCGTATAGCGGGTACTATGCGTTCGGTAAGAGTAATTGGCGAGTTTTCATCTATGAAACAGATAGAGGATGTTATTGTAAAAAGCGAAAAAGGAAATATCGTTTATCTGAGAGATATTGCAAAAGTAGAATATGGGTATGCTGATGCCCAAAGCTTTGCTCGTCTAGATTTAAAACCTGTTGTATCCTTACAAATTGTAAAAAAGAGTGGTAAAAACTTACTATCTGCCATAGACCAAGTATTTGAGAAAATGGAAAGAGCACAACAAACAGGAGCCATCCCAAGCAATTTGCGCATCTCTTATACAAACGACCAATCGGAGCAAATCCGTAAGCAAATAGCAAATCTTGAGAATAGCCTTTATCTGGGAATCATATTTGTCATACTAGTGCTATTTTTCTTCTTGGGAACTCGTAATGCTCTTTTTGTGGGCTTTGCCATCCCTACCTCTATGCTCATCAGCTTTGTAGTGTTTAGCATGATAGGCTATAGAATAAATATGATTGTGCTCTTTGCTCTTATTTTGGCACTTGGAATGCTGGTAGATAATGCCATTGTGGTGGTGGAAAATGTGTATAGATATGTAACGGCCGGTTATGGTAACGAAAGATCGAGTCGTGAAGCTGTGGGTGAAATAGCCTGGCCTATTATATCCTCCACTCTTACTACTTTGGCAGCTTTTTTTCCTCTGATATTTTGGGATAGCCTCATGGGAGAATTTATGAAATTTCTACCCATTACCTTAATCATTGTTCTTACATCAAGTCTTTTTGTAGCCCTGGTCCTCATTCCTGTTTATACTTCCATTTTTATGAAAAAAGGCGCAGAAAATGACGTGGTAAATAAAAAAACAGCCCTAAAATATATTATCGGACTTGCAATATTTTCCGCCATATTCTATTCTCTATCTTGGAATGCAATGGGAGGTTTGGCAGCTTTCTTTGCACTTATGGGACTAGCTAATATTCTATTTTTAAACCGATTAGGAATTTGGTTTAAAAATGTATTTTTAATATGGTTAGAGAGTTTTTATGAGTCGGTTATTCATTTTGCCATTAAAGGTAAAAACTCCGTTTATTTGATATTAGGAACCATCCTTTTATTGGTATTTACACTAGGACTTATGAAAGTGAATCCTCCTAAAACAGAATTTTTCCCTTCTTCATATCCCAAACATATTAATGTAATTGCTGAAATGCCTATTGGAACAGATGTTTATACAACCAATGCTTTTATACAAACACTGGAAGCAGATGTTTTTAAAATTTTGGAACCCAATAAAAAAATAGTAAAAAACGTACTCACCACCGTAGGAAATGGAGCCAAAAGTGAAAGCGATAAATTTGATGTTTCGGAAACTCCAGATAAAGGTAGGATTACCATTAATTTTATCGATTTTGAGCTCAGAGAGGGCATTAATACTTTTGATATAATGACCGATTTAAGTGATGCTTTAATTGGTAAATACCCAGGTATATTTATTTCTGTGGAAAAACCCGCAGAGGGGCCTCCTGCTGGAAAACCCATAAATATTGAAATTAGCGGTAAAGATTACGACAATCTCCTAGCATTATCAGATAGCGTTATGCAGATGATAGATAAAGAACATATTGATGGTATTGAGGGCTTAAAACTAGATGTAAAACTGGGGAGTCCAGAATTGATTGTGCATATTGACCGAGATAAAGCACGTCGTTTTGGCTTAAGTACCGGGCAAATAGCCATGACCATACGCACCGCCCTATTTGGAAAAGAAATTTCCGATTATAAAGATGGAGAAGACGAATACCCCATTCAATTACGATTAAAGGACAAGTATAGGTATGATGTGCCTTCTTTATTAAACCAAAAAATTACTTTTCGAAATCCAGGGAATGGTAGAATAATGCAAGTGCCTGTTTCCGCAGTTGCTACAGTAAGCTATACAAGTACTTTTGGTGCTGTTAAGCGAAAAAATATGGATCGTGTTATTACTATTTATTCCAATGTTTTGGAGGGATATAATGCAACAGATATCAATAACCAATTAAAACCCTTAATGGCAGGATTTAACTTGCCCGAAGCTTATAACTACGAGTTTACAGGAGAACAAGAAGAGCAGCAGGAAAGCATGATTTTCTTGGTAACTGCACTGCTGATTGCGGTTTCATTAATCACTATTATACTAGTGAGCCAATTCAACTCTATAGTAAAACCAATGATTATTATGGCTAGCGTGTTATTTAGTACCATTGGTGTATTTGGAGGGCTAATAACTTTCCAAATGGATTTTGTAGTCATTATGACCGGAATAGGAATTGTTTCTTTAGCCGGAGTAGTGGTAAATAACGCCATTGTTCTAATAGATTATATCAACTTACTCAGAAAACGAAAAAGAAAAGAATTAGGTTTAGGAGATAAAGAGTTGTTGAGCAAAGAAGACGCCATGCATTGTGTGGAACAAGCTGGGAAAACTCGTTTACGACCTGTACTTCTTACAGCTATTACTACTATTTTGGGCTTACTTCCTATGGCCATTGGACTAAATATCAATTTTGAAACTATGCTCACAGATTTTGATCCTCAAATATACTTTGGTGGAGATAATATGGTATTTTGGGGGCCCATGAGCTGGACCGTTATTTTTGGCTTGAGTTTCGCAACTTTCCTAACTCTGGTTATTGTTCCAAGTATGTATCATTTTGCTTATTTAGTAAAATTGAAAGTTCACAATTGGAAAAAATAATTCCTGTTTTACAGCTTCGATATCATGAAACATCTTTCTGGTTTTTTTTTGAAGCAGGATGATAAATAACAAAAGACAATTGAAGAAGTCTTATTGAGTGAGCGATTAAAAAACTCTTTTTATTTACTTATCAGTATAAATTACTCTACTAAAAAAAAAGCTGCCAGTAAAGGCAGCTTTTTTTTAGTAAAGGACAAATTTGCTTAAGCAATAGCAATTTGCTTAACAGGTTTGGGTTTTGACTCCTCCTTTTTTGGGATAGAAATCATAAGAATACCATTTTTGTATTTTGCAGTAATATTTTCACGTTCAACAGTTAAAGGCAATGTGAATGAGCGTGAAAATGATTGGTAGCTAAATTCTCTTTTTGTAAACCTTTCATTTTCTTTAGTTTCATCATCCACTCTTTTTTCCGAAGAAACAGTCAAAACATCATTATTCAGCTCAATATTAAAATCTTCTTTCTCAAAACTTGGGGCTGCAACCTCTACGCTGTATTCGTCTGAATTTTCTTTAATATTTACAGAAGGTAAAGTTGTGTTGGTATTTGAAAAATTTTTGTTTGCCCAATCAAACATATCGTTTTCAAAAAAACGGTCAAACAAACTTGGTTGTGGGTTTGAAAATCTTACTAGTGACATAATAAATCCTCCATTTTTAAATTAAACAATAATAATTTTTCGAAAGGTTTTTCAAATGCTATGCCAATGAATATTTACTGTCAAAAATTCAGAAATAAAAACTTCTATATGACATTATATCATACTGTTATGCCATTTTTTCATTATTTATTTATAGAGGTATATTGAGTAAATATTTAATATTTTATTGAGAATTTTACTATCACTATAGAAACAAAAGTAAGCTTACAGCCATAACCATCATTCCAGCAACTAAACCGTATATACTGAGGTGATGTTCCCCGTATTCTCGTGCTGCCGGTAATAGCTCGTCTAAAGAAATAAACACCATAATACCAGCTACTGAAGCAAAAAGAACCCCAAATACTGTTGGCCCAAGAAAAGGCATTAGAATTAAAAAGCCAATAAGAGCTCCAACGGGTTCGGATAAACCCGATAGAAAGGAAAGCCAAAACGCTTTGCGCTTATTTCCAGTTGCAAAGTAAATAGGGACAGCTACGGCAATTCCTTCGGGAATATTATGTATGGCAATGGCAATGGCAATAGGGATACCTAAATTGGGGTCTTTTAAAGCAGCCGTAAAAGTAGCTAATCCTTCCGGGAAATTATGAATACCTATAGCCAATGCTGTATACATCCCGGTACGCATCAGCTTATTACTGTCTTCTAAATTTTTCCCCGTTTCCAAATCTTCTACATTTCTCATTTCATGAGGGTTCTCAATAGTAGGAATAAATTTATCTATTATTGCGATAATGGCCATTCCTCCAAAAAATGATGCTACTGTGAGCCATGTGCCGGCTATTTCTCCCATAGATTGGACTAGTTCTTCTCTGGCTTTTGGGAAAATTTCAATAAACGAAACATAAATCATAACCCCTGCCGAAAAACCTAATGATACTGTAAGAAAAGCAGTATTGGTACGCTTTGCAACTAAAGAGATAACACTGCCTATACCGGTTGAAAGTCCGGCAAAAAGTGTTAGAGAAAAAGCAAATAATATGTTATTCCAGTCCATGCTTCGTAAAAAATATTTCAATACAAAACTAGCTAAAATTACATTCACTTAGTTTTTTGATTCAATTCTAATTGGATTGAAATTAGAAGGCCAAATTTCTAAAGGTTCCAAGAAAAAACAGGTGAATGTTTTTTCGCTATTAGCAGATTTATAAATACCTTTAAACTGATTAATAATTGCTATAACTTTGCCCCTAAATTGAAATAATAGGTTTATCATGGTAAAAGTATCACTCCTCCTTACTGAGCACAAGGTAAATATTAAGCAATTATGCCGTCATCTGTCTGTAATTAATACTGAAGGAATTCAGGTAGAGCTTGTTTTTATAACACTAGATAAATTAACTAATGATGAACTAGTCCTGTTGAAAGAACAAACCCAATTCAAGATAAAGCAATTACAATATCCTGAGGATGAAAACCTACTTTTTAGAGATGTTATTAACTTTGTTTCCGGAGAGTTTATCATTATATTAAACTCAAATCAAATTTATCCTTCTGATTTTTTACTAAATATATTTGAGGAGGAGAGCAAAAAAGATAAACAATCTGAAATTCAAAGGCTACGTTATAAAGAACGTCTTTTAAAAGCTGTTCAACAGAGTAAATATGGTTTGGGAATAGTAAAACAAGATATTAAAAGAGCTTATCCGGAATTTAAAACTACCCTTGCCTATAACCTTAGCAGTTTTACCAAACTCAATATTTTAGAATTAGAGGTAAATGAAGGTTTCCAAACCGATCTTCAACAATTGGCACAAAGGATGAATATAAATATGAAGGAGTATTCGCCAAATTATAAAAACATTCAATACTATTCCAATATCCTTTCCTATAAAAAAGCTGTGAAAGAAAATGCTCCGGATTTATCTTTTCGAAACAAGTCTAATGCAGTAGGACTTCCATTATACATGATGCTTTTTATACTGCTCTGTTTAATGCTTGCTCCATTTATGATCACTGCAGTTTTTCCTTTATTGGTAATGGGAGCACTTTATTTATTGGCAATAACCTTAGAGTCGTTAGCAATTGTCACCATTAAAAAACAAGGAGATTTATTTTTAGGGCTAATGTTTTTTTTTCCTGCTCTACATGCTTACTATTTATGGTCATATTTTGGCCAATTAACCAAAAGAAAATAAAAAATTATTGTTTGATAAACTGAATTACTAATGGATATTTGTACTGCTGCCCATTAGAAATTTTTATAGTATTCATTATGACCACAACACTGCTTAAAATACCTATGAGAGGAAGCAGAATAATTCCTATAATAACAGCAACCAGCATTAAAGAAAAGAGGATATATAAAAGAACACTTAGTTGAAAATTCATTATATCCTTATAATGCTTCTCATACCCCTTGAGTTCTTCTTTTTTCCATATCCAAATTAATACTGGTGGTAATATAAAATTAAACAAGCCACTCAAATGCAATAATATAAGCCATCTTTTGCTACCAATAGAATAAATTGTTTTAGTGTTACCTTGTATTTTTTCGCTTGTAAATAATTCAATATCTACGTCTAAAGCTTCAGCTAATAAATTTAATGTATAGGTTCGTGGGTCTACATCGCCATTCTCAATTCGCTGAATGGTTCGTATGCTCAAATTAGTTTTATCGGCTAGGTCTTCTTGTGTTAAGCCTTTTAACACTCGTAGTTCTTTAATTTTCTGTCCTATCATTTCCATATCATTTTTACGGCAAATATATACCCTAAACACCCGTACAAGTTAGGTATTCTTCACGACATTTATACGACATTTTATTATTAAATTACATTAAGAAAATCTCGCTTTAGTTTTCTCGTTCTTCAAAATCTTCGCTTTCTTTTATTCTCGATCTTCTAAAAATAAGATAGATAAAAATTCCGAAAATAACGATGAAACCGCCACCGTAGACCACTAAAATAATTATCGATGCAAAATCCATATTATTTCAATTTTACAGCAGTTCCATAAGCAAGCATTTCTGATGCTCCTTGCATAATTTGGGAAGTATTAAAACGAATATTTACTACTGCATCAGCACCAAGCCTATAGGCATCTTGCTCCAATCGTTGCATGGCTTGCTCTCTGCTTTGTGCTTGAAGCTTGGTATATTCTTCTATTTCACCACCTATTATATTTTTCAATCCGGCAAAAATATCACGCCCAATATTTCTTGCCCTTACGGTACTTCCTCTGGCAATACCCAATATTTCTGTAATTTCTTTCTGAGGAATTGTTTCTGTGTTTGATAGTATCATTTTACTTTTATTAAAATTTTAAACATCAAAGGTAAGGGTTTTTACTGTTTGTGTTTGTTTTCTTAGCTTAATAAATAAATGTACATTTGAAATAAATTAAATTGTATCATTATAATAAAGATGATGGACTATAGAGATCATGTGTTTTTAACCGTAGCAGAAAATTTAAGTTTTTCAAAAGCAGCAGCAGAGTTATTTATTAGTCAGCCTGCTGTTACCAAACATATTAAAGAGTTGGAGAATAAACTAGACATTGCTCTTTTTCAACGAAAGGGAAACAAAATCTATTTGACTCAAGCGGGGAAACTATCTTATAGCCATCTAAAAAAAATAGAACAGCACTATCATGAATTTGAATTTGAACTGGGCAGACTTAATGATACATTTAAAGGAGTATTACGCATAGGATCAAGCTCTTCTATTTCACAGTATTTAATACCAAGTGTTTTAGGCGCTTTCCATAAAAAATATCCTAAAATAGAATTGTATCTTTATAATGGAAACTCATTTGACATGGAGCATAAATTGCTTCAAGATAATATAGATTTAGCATTGGTGGAGAATATGGCCTCACAAAGGAATATTCACTATACTAATTTTTATGACGACGAAATTTTGGTGGTAGCAGGAAGTAAAAGTATATATGCTAAAAATAAAGCATTAAGCATTTCAGACCTTCAACATATTCCAATTGTTCTTAGAGAGAAAGGCTCGGGAACCTTAGATGTAATCCAAAATGTCCTTAATAAATTAAAAATAAATATTGAAGACCTAAATGTTGTTATGCATATGGGAAGTACAGAAGCCATTAAAAATTTCATTACAGAGTTTGATGGTTTGGCTCTTATTTCAGAAAAATCTGTTGAAAAAGAACTCCAACTAAAAACAATAAATATTGTTGATGTGAAAAAATTGAAAATTCATAGAAAATTCCGAATTGCTTCTCGCCAGGGGCCTCTTTCCCGCACAGCCAAATTGTTTAAAGAGTTTTTGTTAAGTTATAACAAATAGTTATGACTAATAACTATTTATGATTTGTTATAGTTATTATAACTCCTAATTTTGCATGAATAAAAAAATCAATAATTATGGAAATATTTATATTTGGAATTCTATTTGGAGTTTTGATTCGCTATGCCAATTTAAACAGGTTTAATGTAATTAGTGGCGATGCTACACTTGAAGATCTTACTGTTGCCAAAACCATATTAATGGTAATTGGTGTTGGAGCTATTTTATTAAATATTGAGATTGTATTAGGATTGGCATCCTTTCATGTGAAGCCTTTTATTTTGGGTGGTGTTATCATAGGTGGTGTTTTATTTGGAATAGGAATGGCCATATTAGGATATTGTCCGGGCACACTGCCAATATCCCTAGGTGAAGGCTCAATAGATGCATTAATAGGAATTATTGGCGGTTTATTAGGGGGCTTAGTTTATACTTTGGTTCTTCCATACATTCAACCTCTGTTGGGAGCAAATTTGGGCCAGATATCATTGAGTAGCATGTTGGGAAATAGCTCTTTCCTATTCTTTTTAGTACTATTGAGTTTTTCTATAATTTTAGTTGCCTTGGCATTTATCCTCCACAATTTTGAAAAAAGAACTGTAAAAGATAGAATCCTGAATTATAAATGGGTTATTACGGGAATAGGCCTCGCTGTATTAAACGGTGTCGTATTTTTAGCATCCACAACAAATAGGCCTATTGGAGCATCTACCTCCTTTCCCTACGTTGCTGATTATTTAGCTAGCAGTACACAGAATTCATATTTCCAAAAAATTGCTGGAGCAGGAAACTGGGAATTGATATTTTTAGCAGGAGCTTTTCTTGCTTCATTGGTTTGGGCTTTAATCAGAAGAGAATTTAAATTTAAAGCCGTGTATTCACGTTGGGAAAAAGCCAAAGGCCCTTCTGTTCCCAAGAGATTAGTTTGGGCTTTTGCAGCAGGATTCGTATTAATTTTTGGTGCTCGTATGGCAGGTGGTTGTACCAGTGGTCATATTATTTCAGGAGGAATGCAAGTAGCAATTAGCAGCTTGGTTTTTGGCATCTTCGTATTTGCTTCTTTTATTATTACGGGCAAAATATTCTATCGTACAAAATGAGTGAAATAATAAAATAGATTTGATTTTGAAAAAGCACTATTACTGTACATGCAAAATTAATCAGTCTCTCACTCCTCTGTTTTTATTTTTTGTTGGGTCTTTCTTTTATTTTCCCTGATAAATATTTTTTATTAGAATGGAGATTATTCTCCGGTGTTTTTATTGATAGTTGATAAAAATCTGCTTGGCACCGATAGCATTTGCTCCATAAATCCGGTTTATTTTCGTGCTTAATAACGATAATATCTGCCTGAAGACTACATGCTTCCTTCTTTAAAATTTCAATGGCTTTTTCTTCGCTGCAAGAAACAGAAAAACTCGATTCTCCAATATTTATCTCTCCCACCTTGTACGCAATAGGATTATAATAGGAGGGATCGGTAATAATGGTTATATCACAATCCGGATTATAAAAACTATTTTTCTGATAACCTATTCGTGTAATTTTATGGCTACAGTTTATAAAAAAAAAGGCCAGCAATAGTAAATAAATTATTTTTTTCATCATCATTATATTAATCTACTCCTGCATCTTATATTTAGGTGAGGATAATAAAAACTATTACTTATAGTAATTCTGAACATTTAATATTTAATACAAATATAGCTTAAACAATTAGTATAATTTCTTTGTACACACATAATATTTATTTTCATATTATATTCTTATAGAATTAATTATTGAATCCAGAGAACATGCTTAGCTGGAATTGGTATTATCGATTGTGGAGCCCATTTAATATATGGAACATAAAAAACACATCAGCAAATAATGGGATTATTTTGCTAGATCAAAACGCGAGACTCACTTGTTATAAATAACGATTTCTTGCTACTTTTGCAATAATTCATTTTCTCATCATTATACAAAAGGAACCTATGAAAAACATAGTATATACAGCTCATGTCATGTGGGCACAAATAGATGCCAATCAACATATGCGCCATTCGGCATATGCAGATTTTGGGGCACAGGCTCGAATGGCTTTATTGGAATCTATTGGATTAAACTCTGATATTTTTCTTAAAAAGAAACTAGGTCCTATACTCTTTAGAGAGGAGTTGGTATATTTAAAAGAAATCAATATGAATGAAAAAATCAGCCTGAGTTGTGAGTTGGTCAAATGCGCAAAAGATGGTTCTAAATGGTCTATCAAACATCATGTTTATAATAACAAAGAAGAATTATCGGCTATAATTACCGTAGATGGTGCTTGGATTGATATTGTAAAAAGAAAACTAACAGCCCTACCTCAAGATATTTTAATGGCTTTTATGAGGATTCCTAAAAGTGAAGATTACAGCACTTTACCATAGTTTTTCCTTATATTCTGTCACACAAACCCAATTATAAAGTATCATTTATAAAAACAATCTGAAAATCTCTGCATTTGAAATAAATAATTTATGCCTTTTTAAAATGACAACTAAAATAAAGCTTACTTCTGATGGTCAGGAAAGTTTGTATGCATTTTCAGAATGAGTTCTTTTGCTTTTTTATCTTTTCTATTTCGAGTATAGAATTGCAATAGATTGGAATAGTTTTGAAACTTATTTTCTTTTTGTATAGCCTTCAAAAGATATTCCTCGGCTTTGTTTTTATCATTAAAAAAAACGTAAAGCATGGCTATATTATAATCAACCTGGCTGTTATGATATAATAAATCACTTGCTTTTAATAAATATTTAAGAGATGAATCATATTTCCTGTTTTCTGATAAAATAAGGCCATAATTATACATTCCGTTCCCATTCTGGGGGTTTTGACTCACAAAGTTTTCAAGGATTTTTTCAGCCTTCACAGGTTTCTTAACTGTACTATAAAGCATGGCCAAATTTAATTTTGCAGCATTCAATTCACTATCCTGATTGATGGCTTTTAAATAATATTCTTCGGCTTTATTATAGTCTTTCATACTATAATAATAATTCGCAAAA
>Ga0256826_1002048_pt1 | contig 12427 bp, 10 predicted proteins | sample CV79metaG_FD_185975 | JGI IMG/M metagenome (GOLD analysis project Ga0256826, IMG submission 185975) | Hydrothermal vent microbial communities from East Pacific Rise, Pacific Ocean - CV79 | ecosystem: Environmental > Aquatic > Marine > Hydrothermal vents | place: Pacific Ocean: East Pacific Rise... | reverse complement strand
ATTGCCTATAACTGCCTGATAATTAACGTCGGAGTGACACGACTTGAACGTGCGACCTCTTGACCCCCAGTCAAGTGCGCTACCAACTGCGCCACAGCCCGATATTTTGTATTTAATCGAGATAGTCCTACGACCTTCCCGAACACTTTCGGGATGCGCTACCAAAGCGCCACAGCCCGATATTTTGTATTTAATCGAGATAGTCCTGCGACCTTCCCGAACACTTTCGGGATGCGCTACCAAAGCGCCACAGCCCGAATTGCAAATAGTATACTTTTTATTATTTGCGGCTGCAAAGTTAAAATATTTATTCATAAGCAAAACACAATTTGTTATTTGTTCATGAGGATTTGTATATTTACATCCAAAATATTTAAAAATGAATAAAAAACCGATAAATACTTTCCGAATTTCTCAATTTATTAATGAAGAAGCTTATGGTGGAATTATATTAATTATTGCAACAATAGCTGCTTTAGTTTGGGCTAATTCGGCATTTTATGATTCTTACCATTATATTTGGCATGAGCTAAAAGTGGGCTTTGCTTGGGGAGATATTAATATGATTACTTCCCTGCATCATTGGATAAATGATGGCTTAATGGCACTATTTTTTTTCACTGTAGGATTAGAAATTAAAAGAGAAGTGATGGGAGGTGAATTATCCTCCTTAAAAAAGGCTTCATTGCCTATTGCTGCTGCTTTAGGTGGAATGATATTACCAGCTTTGTTTTATTCTTTTATCGTTTTTAATCATCCGGAGTATTTGAGTGGATGGGGAATACCCATGGCTACCGATATTGCCTTTGCTTTAGGGCTTCTGGCTTTACTAGGTAAACGAGTGAATATCAATTTGAAAATATTTTTGACTGCTTTAGCAATAGCTGATGATTTAGGTGCCGTTTTAGTAATAGCAATATTTTATACCGAATCTATTGATTATACAGAGTTGTTATCCGGTGGGTTTTTTATCTTTATACTTTTAATAGCTAATTGGGCAGGTATCAGAAGAACAATTTTTTATGCTCTCGTAGGTTTTGCTGGCGTATGGATGGCTTTTGTTTTTTCAGGTGTACATGCCACTATTGCTGGTGTATTGATAGCATTAACAATTCCTGCAAATACCAAAATAGGGGAGAATGATTATGTTATACAAATGACTAAGCTGCTTAATAAATTCAAAAATGAAAAGCCGAATGAAATATCACTTCTATCAAAGGAGCAAGCTCATGTTATTACCGACATTGAAAATTTAAATGAGAAGGCACAAACACCTTTGCAAAAACTGGAGCATGCTTTGCACCCCGTTACAGCATTCTTTATTTTACCTGTTTTTGCTTTGAGCAATGCCGGAGTGCATGTTGAAGGAAGTATTTTTGCTATGATTCTGCATCCTATCTCTCTGGGGATTATTGGAGGATTGGTTTTAGGGAAATTCTTTGGAATTTCAATATTCTCGCGTTTGATGGTGAAGCTCAAATTTTCTGTATTGCCTGAGGGAATCTCGTGGAGACAGATTTACGGAGTGGCATTTTTGGCTGGTATTGGGTTCACTATGTCTATGTTTATCTCCGATTTGGCATTTGTAAATGATGAGTCCAAACAAATTGCTAAGGTTGGAATTATGGCAGCTTCTTTTATTTCTGCAATTATTGGAATGTTGGTTTTAGGATTGGACACAAAAAAGCCATAAATCAAATAAATACTTATGGCTTTTTAAGATTAAGTAAAGGTTAAGCAAGTAAAGAACGAACGATAGTACTGATAAGACTATTATCAGCTTTACCGGCAAATTTTTTAGATGCCATTCCCATTACTTTCCCCATATCTTTCATACTTGAAGCGCCAATATCATTAATAATATTTTCTATCTCAACTTTTATTTCATCTTCGTCCATTTGCTGAGGTAAATAATTCTCAATAATACCTGCTTGATATTCTTCTTCTTTTGCTAGGTCTTCTCGGTTTTGCTCATGATAAATCTTTGCGGCCTCTTTTCTTTGCTTTACAAGTTTTTGCAGTAGCTTGAGTTCTATTGTTTCAGGTATTTCTCCTCCATTAATATCTCTTCCGGTTTTTTCTAATAATAAACCGGCTTTAATAGCTCTTAATGCTTCTAGTTTCTTTTTATCTCTAGCGATCATTGCCGCTTTAATATCGTTATTAATTAATATTTCTAATGCCATAGCTTTGTTTATTTTTTGCAAAGGTATAAAATACCCGATAATAGTGCGTGAAAATGATAAAAAGAAAACCCGATTCTTGGCTTAAAAAAATCGGGTTTATTATTACAAACGTATTATTTGTTTTTTCACAAAAACAAGTTTTAATCTACATTATCGTGTAGGAAACTATTATTACTTTTAAGTTCAGTTGTTCCATTATTGTCGCTCAATGAAAACCGTGCAACTTCTGATTCGTTTGAAACTACTGTATGAGAAATATGTACGTTCTTTCTTTTATAGGCTGGAATGTTTTCCATTTCGTCTATATTTCCACTTTTAGGGGTATAGGATAATTCTCTAAGTTTACGAGCTCGCTCCGAAAGTTTCTCCTGCGAATCTTTTTGCTTAGTTTGGTGATCATTTTTTTTAATAGTTTTTTCTTCTGATTTGAAGGCAACATAGCTAGAAGTTTCGGTAGGTTGATCTTTTATTATAAGAGTAGGTTCAGTAATGCTTTCTTTTTGTTCATTTTGTACGGGTTCTGATTTCTTGAAAATAAAGCTCGTACTTTCGGTTTCTTTTTTCTTGATAATTTTAGGCTCTGACAAAGGTTCTTCAATACTTGTACTAGGAGTTTTAGCTGATTCTTGAGAAGTTCTGCTAGTTTTCTTTCCGTCTAGAGTAAATGTAATTTGTTCTTCATTACTCTTTTGTGGTGTTTTTTCCCTGTCAAACCCTGTTGCAATCAAGGTAATTGAAATACTATTGCCGAGGCTCTCATCTGTTCCGCTACCCCAAATAACCTCACATTGGTCGCCTGTTTGATCAACAATATAGTCAGTTATTTCTAATACTTCATCCATTTCAATTTCGTTCTCAGTACCTGTAGCTATATAGAGGAGCATATCGCTTGCACCGTGAATGTCGTTATCATTAAGTAATGGTGAGTTGAGTGCCATTTCAGCTGCTTGTAAAGCTCTGTTTTCTCCTTCTGCAGCACCTGCACCCATAATGGCCACACCACTATTTTGCATTACAGTTTTTACATCTTCAAAGTCAACATTAATATATCCTGTTACAGTGATAATTTCTGCAATTCCTTTTGCGGCTGTTGCTAAAATATTGTCTGCCTCGCCGAATGCTTCTGATAGTTTTAAATTGCCGTGCAATTCTCTTAGTTTATCGTTACTAATGATAAGTATGGTATCTACATACTTTTTCATTTCGGCTATACCGGCCATAGCCAGTTTGTTTCTTTTCCTACCTTCAAAACCAAATGGGATGGTTACAATACCTACTGTTAGGATATCAAGTTCACGAGCAGCTTGAGCTATTACCGGTGCTGCTCCTGTACCTGTTCCACCACCCATTCCTGCTGTAATAAACAGCATCTTAGTATTGGATTCTAAAAGTTCTTTTATTTTATCTAAGTCTTCAATAGCTGCATTTCTGCCAACTTCTGGCTTAGATCCTGCTCCTCTTCCCTCTGTTAGGCTGGTTCCTAATTGTAGTTTTGTGGGTATGGAACTATTGTCTAGTGCTTGTGCATCAGTATTACAAAGTATAAAGTCGACTCCTTGTATGCCTTGGCTATACATGTGATTTACAGCGTTTCCGCCTCCGCCACCTACTCCTATTACTTTAATAATTGACGACTGGTCTTTTGGTGAATCAAATGTTAACATAATCCTCTAATTTTTTTACTAATGTATAATATTGATATACTTATGAAAAAAATATCTTTCACATTTATTAACAAATTGTGTGTTGATAAGCCTTGGGGAGCTTATCTTTGTTTTTTTTTATAAAAGATGATTAAATTCATGTTTGCATATATATCAATGATGTTCGTTTTTTTATGAAATATCAGCAGAATCCTGATCAAAGAAATCTTGTATCTTGTCAAGAAAGCTTCGTTTATTTGTTTTCGGAGTTTTGGAATCGTCCTTGTCTTTAAGGGAGTTTTTTTCCTTTTTGCTTTCCATATCATAGCGTTGAAAACCTTCTATTACCAGGCCAATACCTGTGGCATAAGTCGGGCTTGCTAATTCTTCCGGTGATCCATCAGCTAAATGTTCGTTTGGATACCCAATTCTGGTATCCATTCCGGTGATGAACTCGGTTAGCTGAACCAAATGTTTTAATTGAGAACCACCTCCGGTTAGTACTATCCCGGCAATAAGTTTGTTTTCATAACCAGAATTTTTTATTTCCCAAAACACGTGTTCTATAATTTCTTCAACTCTAGCTTGGATAATATTGGCCAAATTTTTCAAAGTAATTTCTTTTGGAGGTCTTCCTCTAAGGCCCGGAATGGCTACTATTTCGTTTTCTTTATTTTCTTCAGAAAGTGCAGAACCAAATTTTACCTTTAGTTCTTCAGCGTGTTTTTTAATAATGGAACAGCCCTCTTTTACATCTTCGGTGATTACATCTCCTCCAAATGGGATAACAGCTGTATGCCTTATAATTCCATCGTGGAAAATAGCTATATCTGTTGTTCCACCACCTATATCAACAAGTGCTACTCCTGCTTCTGTCTCTTCTTCACTAAGTACTGCTTTTGCACTAGCAATAGGTTCTAATATTAGATCCACAATATCCAAACTGCTTTTTTTAACACATTTATAAATATTTTTAGCAGCAGTGGTTTGACCTATAATGATATGAAAATTGGCTTCTAAAGAGTTGCCTAACATCCCAACGGGCTGTTTTATTCCTGTTTCGCTATCGATGATATACTCCTGAGGAATTACGTCTATGATTTCTTCTCCGGGACTCATATTTAGATTGCGCATATTGTCCATTAGCTGGTCTACATCTTCTTGGCTAATTTCATCATCAATATTTTTTCTGATGATATTTCCTCGATGCTGCAAGCTTTTAATGTGTTGCCCTGCAATACCAACATTAACAAATTCTATTTGAACATTTGATTTTGCTTCGGCCTCAGATACTGCCTTTTGAATACTTTGTACTGTATTCTCTATATTGGAGACTACTCCTCTCTTAACGCCTATAGATTCTGTTTTGCCTGAGCTTAGGATTTCTATTTTCCCATGCTCATTTTTTCGTCCTACTATAGCGGCAATTTTTGTTGTCCCAATGTCTAATCCTACAATTATTACATCTGTTGATTCCATGATTATTATTTTTTACTACACACAATTTGATTTCTATATTTTATATTGATTGACTTATATTTTTGCCAATCAACTTTGTCTTTCCCGTTTATATAAAAAGCTTTTAAATTCATGAGCTTTTCTTTCATGTTTTCGGCTCTTCCAAAATGGATTTTTCTTACTCCCACTTTTGGAGTTAAGTTGTAATTCTGATTTTTGGTAACATATATCTGGTCTATCAATGCATCTAAAAATTCATCTTCATGAATAAGAGTAGCTAATTGATATAAATCGGAATAAATTTTAGGTAATTCCATTTGCTTGTTCAATACTCTTTTCCTTTCATCGTTGTTTAAATGAGAAATATAACCACTGGCCACCAGAATTCTTTGAGTATGATCAATGCTGCTATTCATGATAATGGGTCCTTCACCTAAGTATATATTATTACTTTTTTTATCGAATATCCTAAGAACAGCTTTTCTGGGAATTGTTTTTATATTAATGATACCGTTTAAATTGAGATAGGCTTTTACATCGCTCAATCTGCTGTTTTTGCTTACATGATATTCCAATTCATCTAATTCAATATTTTTAACAGATTGACCTATTAAGGCAGGCATGGATTCTAAAATATCCGTTTTTATTGCTTCTTTTGATGTTAAAGCTGGATAATTTGTTTCCTTAAGTTTTACCTCAATGTCAGTACAATGCGAATTTGAACGTTCTATGTTTGCCCAAACTACCAATCCCATGGTAGTTATAAACACCAGAATCCATATAACTCTATTTAAAATCTTTTTTATCATTGAAAACTAGTTTTAATGGGTTCTACTAATCTGTCAATGTTACCGGCTCCAATGGTGAGCAATAGTTGAGGTTTTATATCTTTCAAGAACGGAATTAATTCTTCTTTTTGAAGAATTAATTTGTGGATGTTTTGCATTTTATTCAGAATTAAAAGGCTGCTAACACCTTCTATTGGTTCTTCTCTGGCTGGATAAATATCTAGTAAAATTATTTGGTCAGCTTTATCAAGACTAGCGGCAAACTCTAATGCAAAATCACGTGTTCGAGTAAACAAATGAGGTTGAAAAACTACCGTAAGTTTATGTTGTGGATATAAAGCTTTTAGCGAAGCAATTGCTGCATTAATTTCTTCCGGATGGTGAGCGTAATCATCGTAAAAGCTGACTTCGTTATTTTGGAAAACCAGTTCCATTCTGCGTTTGATCCCTTTAAATGATAAAAGAGCTTCTCTAATATTTTCATCTTTAGCGCCTGCTATAAAAGCTGCTGTGCTTGCTGCAATAGCGTTTTCCAGATTTATTTTTCCGGGCATACTTAGCGTTAATCCTTTAATTTTTCGTTGAGGAGTAACTAGAGTAAAGTGGTATATTTGTTTAACAAGACGAATGTCTTCTGCATAAAAATCGGCTGAGGGATGGTTTAGATCATAGGTGAAGTAAAGCCTGGAATTTTGGAAATGTTTTTTTAATGAGTGTTTGATAATTAAGGAGCCTTCTTTTTGTATTTGCAAAGTGAATTGTTTAAAGGCATCTAATAAATTCTGATGTGTTTTATAAATATCCAAATGATCGGCATCCATGGCGGTTATCAGGCCTATCTGTGGGAATAGTTTTAGGAAAGACCTGTCATACTCATCTGCTTCAACAACCATCCATGGGCTACTTGGGTGAGTAATTAAATTACTGTCATAGTTTTTTGTAATTCCACCTAAAAAAGCTTGACAACCCAATTCGCAAGAATTCAAGATATGAGCTGTCATGCTTGATACTGTTGTTTTACCATGAGTACCGGCAATAGCAATGGCTTGATATTTTTTACTAAGTTCTCCTAGTATTTCAGATCTTTTATAGAGCCTTTCTCCTTTATTTTTTAAAAATTGGAGGATTGCATTATTTTTTGGAATAGCCGGAGTATAAATAAATAGACTTTCTTTATTTTTTAATAAACTTGAATCTAATTCATTTGCAATATCTCTATAACTGATTTTGGCACCTTCTCTTTCTAGGGCTACTGTAATAGAAGATGAGCTTCGATCATATCCGGAAACCGAGTGACCTTGAGCAAGAAAATACCTTGCCAATGCACTCATTCCTATGCCGCCAATACCTAAAAGGTATACTTTATTTATCATCTTCAAATTCATTATTGCTTCGTTTTTCTCCAGTTTTTGCTTTTTAGTATTTTCTTCTTTGTTTACCCTATTAATTTTAATACTTCATTTGCTATAATTTCATCGGCATTAATAATGCTCATTTTTTTTATTTCTTTTGCCATATTTCCTAGTGCTATTGTTTGGCTTATTGTTTTTTTAACTAAAGGTAAAAGCTCTTCTTTTACTTCTTTATCTGCAATCATTAAAGCTGCGTTTTTGTCAACAAGGTTTTGAGCATTTTTGGTTTGATGGTCCTCTGCTGCATAAGGATAGGGAATAAAAATGACAGGTTTCCCTACCGCTGATATTTCGGAAATGGCAATGGCTCCGGCTCTGGAAATAATCAGGTCAGCCGCTGCATAGGCCAAGTCCATTCTTTTAATAAATGTATGAGCATGGATTGCTGCATGGATATATTTATTTTTAACTTGTTTAGCTTGTCCTATTCCGGTTTTACCCGTTTGCCAAATAACTTGAGCGTTTAGCTTAGTCCATTCTTCAAAATTGTGAATTAGAGCATTATTGATTGATTGTGCACCGAGACTTCCACCTATGATTAGAATGGTTTTTTTACCTTTCTGCAGGCCAAAAAACTGTAGGGCTTCTTCTCTTTTTCCTTCAATTTCTATTACTTGTTTTCTGATAGGGTTTCCGGTTAATAGTAATTTCTCTTTTGGAAAGTATTTTTCCATTCCTTCATATGCTACGCAAATTTTTTGCACTTGATTTGCCAATAGCTTATTGGTGATTCCTGGATAGGAGTTTTGCTCCTGTATAAGACATGGAATCCCTGCATTTGCTGCCATTTTAAGAGTAGGTCCACTGGCAAAACCTCCCACGCCAATAGCGATATCTGGATTAAAATCATTTATAATTTTTCGTGCTTTCCACAAACTGCTGATCAGTTTTATAGGAAAGATAAGGTTTTGTAAACTAAGCTTTCTTTGAAAACCACTAATCCACAAACCCTTTATAGAGTAGCCTGCTTCAGGAACTTTTTCCATTTCCATTTTCCCTTTAGCTCCCACAAATAGAAACTCGGCATTAGGCATTTTAGCTTGTATGGCACGGGCAATGGCTAAAGCAGGGAAAATATGTCCTCCTGTTCCCCCTCCACTTATTAGTACTTTTATTTGTTTCTTTTCGTTCATAAATTATTCTATCGTCTCCAATTCTTCTTTTTCTTTTTTTAATCCTGTACTAATACTTTGGATCATTCCAAGAGTTATACTGGTAAATATAAAACTGGTACCTCCCAAACTTAATAAAGGTAAAGGCTGCCCGGTTACGGGTAATAGATTTACTGCAACACCCATATTTATCATGGCTTGTAATATCATGCTAAACATAAGCCCCATGGCCAAAATTGCTCCAAATCTTGTTTCACTTTTTCTTGCAATTTGCATTCCTCTATAAAGGAGAATCAAATACAAAATTATAAACATGAAACCTACTATGGTTCCATATTCTTCTATGATGATGGCATAAATAAAATCGGAATGTGCTGAAGGTAAAAAGGCTCTTTGGCTACTTTTACCCGGCAATGATCCAAACAAAGGATTGGATGCTATGGCTATTTTAGCTTGTGTTACCTGATAATTTGCATCTCGATCACCCCCTTGAAAATTTTCTATTCTACTAACCCAAGTGTCTACTCTTGGTAACAGATTAGGATTAGATTTTGTAACTAAAAACAGAATGAGAACTATAAATAATCCGCTACCCACTAAAGCTACTAAATACCTTGTTTTTACTTGTCCAAGCCACATCATGTAAAAGGCAGAAGTAAAAACTAATAAAGCAGTACTTAAATTACTGGGAAGAATAAGAATAGTAACAAAAATTGCAGGTACAAATATTCCTCCTGCAATATAATAAAAAGGACTTCCTTGTTGGCTGTACTTGCCTGGAAGCTTACTCAAATTGCGCGCTAAAAATGCCAAAAGGACGATTTTGGCTAAGTCAGAACTCTGAAAACTGATACCAATGAAAGGTATTGTCAGCCACCGACTGGCGTTATTAATATTGGTGCCCAATATTGCTGTTAGTAAAAGAAGAGGAATAATGATGAACAAGAGTAGTTTACTACCCCACTGAAAGTGAGAATATTTGATTCTCGACATTCCTTGCATAAAAGCATATCCAATTAGAATAATTACAATTTGCTTGAAAAGAAAATGTAGATTATTTCCGCCTTGCTGTTTCACTGCAATATAGCTGGAAGCACTGTAAATTAGCACAAGCGATGCCAAGGAGAGAATAAAAAACACTCCCCAAATGGTTTTGTCACCTTTATGTATTAATAGGTTTTTCAAATGAAACTTTTTCTAAATATGTTTATCACATTCAATTTTTATAATTGATTGACTGCTTCCTTAAATTTTTCTCCTCTTTCTTCGTAGCTGTCGAATAAATCGAAGCTGGCACAGCTTGGTGATAATAATACTACATCTCCCATGTCTGCCAATCGTTGTGCTACATCAGTTGCCTCCGATGCAGAGTATGTATCAATAATTCTGGGTACAATTTTACCAAAAGCATCATGGATAGCTTGATTATTTAGGCCCATGCATACAATGGCTTTCACTTTATTTTGTACCAGATTTTGTAATGATGAATAATCGTTTCCCTTGTCTTTACCCCCCGCAATCCAAACTATGGGTTTGTTGATGCTGTCTAATGCAAAATAAGTAGAGTTTACATTAGTAGCTTTGGAATCGTTAATATATTGAATTCCCCCAATAGTTGCTACATTTTCCATTCGATGAGGAAGTGCTTGAAATTCTGTTAACGATTCTTTCAGATTTTTATTTCTGATATTCATTAATTTGGCTGCAATACCTGCTGCCATGGTGTTGTAAGTGTTGTGCTTACCCTGTAATGCTAAACTTCTTAAACTCATAATAAATTCGTCCTTTTGGTTTTTAATAATTATTTTATCTACCGATATGTATGCTCCTCTGTCATTATATTGCTCCTGCAATGAGAATGGGAAGAGTATTGAATCTGTTTCTCTAATGCTTAATTCTGATGCAATTACAGCATCGTCGGCATTATAAATGAAGTATTCTGAAGGGCCCATATTTTGAAGCATCCTAAACTTGGAGTTCACGTATTTTTTGAATTGATTTTCATATCTATCCAGATGATCAGGAGTGATATTGGTGAGAATAGCAATGTCTGCTTTGAATTCCGTCATACCATCTAATTGAAAACTGCTAATCTCCAGTACGTAGACATCATAGTTGTCTTTGGCAACTGACCAGGCAAAGCTTTTACCAATATTTCCTGCTAAGCCAACATGAAGTCCGGCTTTGTGTAAAGCCTGATATATTAGGCTTGCTGTTGTTGTTTTCCCATTACTTCCGGTAACGCAAATGAGTTTTGCTTTTTGATATCTCCAAGCAAATTCTATTTCCGAAATCACGGGAATATTGTTTTTATTCAATTCTTGAATCAGTTCAATATGGTCTGGTATTCCCGGACTTTTAATCACCAAATCAGCCGCTAATATTTCTTGCTTCGTATGATTTCCTTCTTCATACTTTATTTCATTATTTGAAAGAACTTTTTTGTATTTTTCTTCTATGGCTCCTCTATCACTTACCCAAACCTGATAGCCTTTTTGTTGCCCTAAAATGGCAGCTCCCGTACCGCTTTCACCCGCTCCAAGAACAACCAGCTTTTCCATTTATCTTAACTTTAGTGTAACTATGCTGATAATGGCCAGCATGATTCCTATAATGAAAAAGCGCAATACTATTTTGGGTTCTGAGTATCCTAGAACCTGATAATGATGGTGAAGGGGCGACATTTTAAAAATTCGTCTTCCTTCTCCATATTTCTTTTTGGTATATTTGAACCAAGTCACTTGCATCACCACCGAAAGGTTTTCCATGAGAAAAATTCCACTTAGTATAGGGATGAGCATTTCCTTGCGAATGAGGATGGCAAAAACAGCAATAATCCCACCTAGGGTTAGGCTTCCTGTATCGCCCATAAAGACTTGAGCAGGGTAGGAGTTATACCATAAAAAGCCAATAGTAGCTCCAACAAATGCACTGATAAATATGGTAAGCTCCCCTACATTTGGGATGTACATAATATTTAAATAGTTGGCGAAAATGATATTGCCGCTTAGCCAAGCAAAAGCCCCTAAGGTGGCTCCCATAATGGAGGATGTTCCTGTTGCCAGCCCATCAATACCATCGGTTAAATTAGCTCCGTTGCTTACCGCTGTAATGATTAATACTACTAGAGGAATATAAATCAACCAGGCATATTTCCATGCGTTTTCTCCTGCCCAAGCTATAAGTGAGGCATAGTCAAAAGTGTTGTTTTTAAAGAAAGGGATTGTGGTTTGAGTTGATCTTACGGCTTTTGTCTCAAAATGGCCTTCACTAACAACATATCTTTTAGTGGGTTCATTTGCTTTTCTAATTGCTGATATCTCTGTTGAAACAGGGTTTTCTTTAATAGCAATATCCGGGTGGAAATACATAACCGATCCCACAACTATCCCTAAACTTACTTGACCAATTACTTTAAATATTCCACGTAAGCCCTTTTTGTTTTTTCTGAATACCTTAATGTAATCATCAATAAAGCCTATAATGCCCATCCATATAGTTGTAAAAACCATGAGCATAACGTATATGTTATTGAGTTTGGCGAATAGGAGGACAGGGATGAGGATGGACCCAATTATTATTATTCCACCCATAGTTGGGGTTCCTTTTTTCTGTATTTGGCCATCTAAACCTAAATCGCGAATGCTCTCGCCTACTTGTCTTTTTCTGAGTATTTCTATCAGATTTTTTCCAAATACCATGGAGATAAGCAGAGATGTGATAATTGCCATAGCTGCCCTGAAAGAGATGTATTGAAATACATTTGCTCCCGGCATTTGGAATTCTTCTCTTAGATATTCGAATAAATAGTATAACATTGTTTATATT
>Ga0256826_1002047_pt1 | contig 12432 bp, 14 predicted proteins | sample CV79metaG_FD_185975 | JGI IMG/M metagenome (GOLD analysis project Ga0256826, IMG submission 185975) | Hydrothermal vent microbial communities from East Pacific Rise, Pacific Ocean - CV79 | ecosystem: Environmental > Aquatic > Marine > Hydrothermal vents | place: Pacific Ocean: East Pacific Rise... | reverse complement strand
CTCATCTTTAAATGTAACTATTCGAGCTATAGTATAGATATTGTTATCTTTCATATTTTTTATAAATTTTTGTATATTACGATTTGTTCTATTCTTTTGTGCACCATATGAATTTGCTTCTTTAAACGAAGTTAAAAATGAAATAGATCCATACTCATTTTTAACATCTACTATAACAGCATTTACTTCGGTCTCTTTTACAAGTTTTATGATATTTTTTAGTGTTCTTGAGTTATTGCTCGCACCCCAAAATGTTAAGTATAAAGCTTTTACTTTTATTGGTTTAAGCCTAAATATAGTAGCTGTTGTATTGGTTTCAAAAGAGAAAGGTCTATATCCATATGCTTTAATATGAAGTTTTTTATTCTTTGGTTTAATATGAAATATACCACTAGAATCACTCAGTACAACATGGTCTTGATCAATAACCTTAGCTGCTTTTACAGGCTTAAGTGTTTTAGAATCAATAATTTTAGCACTAAAAGAAGCACTAAGGAGAAGAGGAAAAATTAGAAAAAGTAAAAGTAGTTGTTTCAAGTAAAGTAAACCTTTATCGTTCATTTAAAAATTGTGTTAAACTAACATCGCTCCAAGCACGAGAGAGTTTTAAGTAAGCATTAATTGAGTCATAAACCTTTGCAAAATCTCTGTTCTTACTACTAAGCTCTTGAACTACTTCAACTAAAGCTTTTTTTCCAGCACTATTAACATCCTGAGGAAAATGACTTAAGGTAACACCTAAACCTTTAAGTTTTTCTAGGGCATAAATATTATCATGATGAAACTCTGAAGTCATATTTGCATTCATTTCACTTGTACAAACCTCTATAATAGATTGATGTTCAAATGCCAATTTATTAAAAGTCTGTTTATTAAAAGTCAACTCTAAGATAGAACCTGGTTCATGCCAACCTGAGTAATAGTAAGGAGCAACCTTATAAAATCCCATTTTAATGTCAAGTGCTGGCCCAACCCATTCAGTTGCATCTATAACTCCCCGTTCAAGTGAAGTGTATATCTCCCCTGCAGGCAATAGTATAGGATTTACTCCCATCTTTGAGAAGACTTCGCCTCCTAGGCCAGGTATACGCATTTTTAAACCTTGCATATCTTTTAAGGAGTTTATAGGCTTTCTAAACCATCCTCCCATTTGAATATTTGTATTACCCCCTAAAAAAGGGTGAAGATTGTATTTAGCATACTGTTCACGCCACAACTCTAAGCCTCCACCAAATATCATCCAAGAGTTTATCTCTTCTGCCGTAAAACCAAATGGAAGTCCACTATATAAAGAGAATGCAGAATTTTTCCCTTTCCAGTAGTATGGTCCTGAATGAAAAGCATCAATTTGCCCACTACTAGTAGCATCGAAAACGGCTAGAGCAGGGACTAATACATTTTTTGGAAAAATCTTTATCTCTAAGCTTCCACCACTTACATCTTTCACTCTCTGTGCAAACTTTTCAACACCAGTTCCCATAATGGGAAAATGTGCTGGCCAGGATGTAGCAAGTTTAATAATAGTTTTTTTATTTCTATTTATATTAATATGTTTTGCATCTTTTGATTTATTTGGATGCTTAGAGTAATCTATAGCTTTTCGATTGTTTTCATTACAAGCACTAAGTGCTAAAGCCGCAGTAGCACTAGAAGTTGCTGTTAAAAAAGTTCTTCTATTCATATAAAAAAGGTTCCTTTAAAAGTCATATAAATCAAATAGTGAAATTTCTGCTTGATTGTTAAGTGGTTTTGATAATATAGATTTATCAGTACCAATGATAAGGGCAAAATGAAAACTGCTCTCTTTTAAAAGAGGAACTATTTCATTTTCATTGTTGTAAACAATCACAGAATCTTCTATGGCTACTTTATCTATTAATAACTCTTCTGTTTTTGGGATAACATAAACTATTTTAGCCCATGTAGCTTCTCTCTGTAGATAAAGAATTTCAGACTCAACAAGTGAACAATTCTTTTCAAAAATCAAAACCTTATCGCTTGTTCCAAACTCTTTAATTTCAAATTTTTTATTAGTAAAAACTGCTTCAAAATGATCTATAGGAATAAATTTTTTTAATCTGTAATTTATCTTTAAATTTTTAAACAGATTAAGTAGTATCTCTAAATAAGGCATAAAAAATGGCGAAATTTGTTGACGTTCATAAAAAATATCATCATAGATAAAAGAAGTTTCAAAAAGGGTCTGCTCTATTATATTTATATGAGTAAAAGAGTTATTTGAAAGTTGTATAGTTTTAGTAAATATCTTTTTATCTATAAAAGTAGGGCAGAAGAGAATAGTTGAATTTTCTTCAAGGTTCCAAAGTTGCTTAAAGAGACTCTTTATATTACCATCTAGTGCTATAAAACTCGGCTCTGTAATAATTTGTGAAGAGAGTTTTATAATTATTTCATTACATTCATAAACAGTTATATCTTTTTCTATAAGTCTAAAACGAAGTAAACGTTTAAGAGACTCTTCAATGTTTTGAACTTTAATCCAAGCAATTTCGCTATCACTTATTTGTGTTGGTTTTGAAAAAATGACTCCATAAGCTCCATTAAGAATAGCATCACTTATAGAATCTTCATCAAACGCCAAAAAGAGATCTCCTCGACTGACTGTTTTTGCATCGAAAACAATGTTAGTAAAAGTATTTACAAATGGCTCATTTACAAGTTTACCATGTGTAAGTGCAAGGACATTCTCAAGTCTCATCCAATCGTTGTACCTGCTTTTTTAGGTTTCTCTGGTCTTACTAAACATAAACCATCTTCATCTTTAGCTGCAAGAAGCATTCCCTCACTCATCATTCCCATAAGTTTTGCAGGTTTTAAGTTTGCTACAACACATACTTGTGTTCCAACAAGGGACTCAGCAGAGTAAAACTCTTTTATTCCAGCTACAACTTGACGAGTATCATTTTCACCAAGAGAAACCTGAAGTTTTAAAAGTTTTTTACTTTTAGGAACTTCCTCTGCTTCAAGTACTGTACCAACTTTAAGAGAAGTTTCAAAAAACTGACCGATCTCTATAAGATTATCATCAAAAGTAGCCTTTGACTCAAATTTTTCTTTTTTCTTAGAAACTTTTTTCTCCTCTTTATGTGGGTTCACTTCTACTTTTGAACCCTCTTGCATTAAAGGTTCCTCTACACGAGGAAAAAGAGGTGGTACTTTTTTAATATTAAATAGTTTTAATAGTTTTTTATCAATTACAAGTTCAGTATAACTTGAATTATCTATCTCAAAACTAAGGGCATCTGCTACTGTAGCCGTTGTTTTAGGCATAATAGGGCTAAGCATAATAGCAGCTTTTGCTAAAATATTTGCTACAAGAGCAACAGTAGCGAGAGCCTCATCAACTCTATCATTTTTCATTTTAGCCCAAGGCTCATGCTCTGTAATAGCAGTATTTCCTATAGAAAAGAGTCTCCATAACTCTTCAAGATATCTATGTGTCTGCATCTCTCTCATATAACCATCAAGAGAGTCTAAAACTTTATTCATAGCTTCAAGTTCTTTTGAGTGGTATTTTTCTACATCTACACTATCTATTTCAAATTCAGAGTACTTTCCACTCATACCAATGATACGGTTTAAAAGATTTCCAAGATCATTTGAGAGTTCAGAGTTGATTCTATCTATAAAAGCACGTTGAGAGAAATCGCCATCTTGACCAAAAGGAACCTCTCTGAGCATAAAGTATCGTAAATTCTCAACACCATAAGCATCAGAAACCTCTTTAGGAGAGACTACATTTCCTTTTGATTTAGACATTTTTTCACCATCTCTAGTCCACCATCCATGGGCACCGATCTGTTTAGGAAGAGGGAGGTCAAGACTCATTAAAAATGCAGGCCAGTAGATAGCATGAAAACGTAAAATATCTTTACCAACAAAGTGTGTACTCGCTGGCCAGAAGTCCATATTTGCATCATCTGTACCATAACCTAGTGCTGTGACATAGTTGAGTAGGGCATCTAACCACACATACATAACATGTTTATCATCGTGTAAACTCTCAGGCATTTGAACACCCCAAGTAAATGATGTACGAGTTACAGAGAGGTCACGAAGTCCACCTTTTACGAAGTTTTTCACTTCATTTGCACGTGAACGTGGCATGATAAAGTCAGGATTTGCTTCATAGTGAGCAAGTAGCTTATCTTCATACTCAGAGAGTTTAAAGAAGTAACTCTCCTCTTTTACTATACTAGTACTACGACCACAGTCAGGACAAAACTCACCATCAATAAGTTGTGTTTCAGGAAAAAAAGTTTCACAACTTACACAGTAGTGACCCTCATAAAAGTCCTTATAGATATCACCTTTATCAAACATTTTAAGGAATGCTTTTTTAACACCAGCCATATGGTCTGCATCAGTAGTACGAATAAATTTTGAGTAACTTATCTCAAACTCATCCCATAGATTTTTAAAAGTAGCACTTATCTCATCTGCAAACTCTTGAGTAGGTTTTCCTGCTTTTTGTGCTGACTCTTCTATCTTTTGACCATGTTCATCAGTTCCTGTAAGAAAATAAGTTTCATTCCCTTGAAGTCTCTCATATCTAGCCATAGTATCGGCTATAAAAGTAGTGTAAGCATGCCCAATATGAGCTTCCCCATTTACATAATAGATAGGTGTTGTTATATACTTGTTCAAAAAATATCCTTAAAATTTATTTTATAAAGTGGCGTTTAAAATTCAAATCCACCAGTATCGCCTTTCGACATACTGTTATAAACGGCTTTAACATACTCATTTCTGAGGTCACAACCGAAATAAAACTCACACTGACTACATGATTTGTGAGCTTTCTCTTTTTGACAATTATGAAGTTTCTCTACCATCTCATCGAGATAGAGTTCAAACTTGTCTTTTTTCTCATTATGCATTTTTTGCATAAACCTCTTTTACTCTTGCTATTTCGTAGTTTGAACCAAAGAAACAGATTGCTGTATCATGGATATGTGAATGACCTAATGACATTAAATCATTTTTACCATCGATAGCTCCACCACCTGATTTTTCATAGATAAAGGCGAAAGGGAATACTTCAAAAAGACGACGTAGCTTTCCTTCTGGCTTATCAGTTGTACCAGGGTATGAGAAAAGTCCTCCACCTTTAAGAAGGATTTGATGTAGGTCTGGAACCATTCCACCTGAGTATCTTAGACGATAACCCTCAGCAAAAAAACTATCTACCATCTCTTTGTGATATGGAGCCCAATTTTGTTGTGTTCCACCAGGAGCATTGAGTTTTCCTTTTTCATTAAGACGAATCTCTTTTACAAACTCAAACTCATCATTTTGTAGAAGATATAGTTTCGTTTTATTCTCAGCAAAAACCATCTCAACACGTGGACCATGAACTACATAACAAGCTGCAACCATATTTGCTGCACCAAATTCACCCTCATATATACCATAAATAGTACCTACACTAAGATTTACATCTACAAGTGATGAACCATCTAGAGGGTCATAAGCAACAAAGTATTTACCACCTTCATTTAAAAGCATCTCTTTCTCTTTCTCTTCACTTGCTATTGTATTAACAGAAGAGACTTTAGAGAACTCTTCTTGAATAATTAAATCACATTGAATATCTAACTGAAGTTGTGTCTCACCTGAACTGTTCTCTTGTTGTGAATAACCTATGTCTTTTACATCGATAGCATTTTTAATTCTTTTTGCACTTCTCTGTATCGCGTCAAATATATCTCTCATTTTTTTCCTTTATTAAACTTTTTTTGCATTTTGTAAGATCCATGATATTACTTCGTCTGTATTATTTAAATCCAAAATATCGATATTCTCAGGTAACTCATAATTTTGAGTGTTTATACTATAGTCTGTAGCTAAAGCATCCATATATGGAATATAATCGCGATCGATGTAATCACGAAATATACTAATACGAGGTAGGGGTAAGTTTTTTAAGCCTTCTACTAATAGAATATCAAAATTATCTAAAAGTCTTATCATATCATCCAATTCTGAACGTTTTTTTGAAAAGTAAGTGGTTCTGTTTGGAGAGGTTACAATAACTTCAGCACCTGTATCGCTAAACTTGTAACTATCTTTACCCTCTACATCAAAACGAGCCTTATCTTTTGGATCATGTTTGATAATTGCTACTTCAAGTTTATGTTCATGAATAAGTTTACGTGCCACTTTTAAAATTAGGGTTGTTTTTCCACTATTGGATGGTCCAGTAAACGCTACAGCTAACCTTTTACTCAAAGCTAATCCTCTTATAAAATTTTTGTAATTATACAAAAGAAGTGTTTAAATAAGGTATAATTTTGTCAAATTAGGAGGATAATAATGAAAACTTTTTTAATTACAATACTATTTTTAACAATATTTACGAACTGTTCTACAAATAATGCTTTTTCCCATTTTAATATGGATCAAGATGAGGCTAAAAGTGAAGATAGTTTTCAAAGTTCGAAAATTTTCAACAATAAAGAAAATGAAGGAATTTTAAGTATTATTTACTTGAACCGTGTTTTACCTGAAGAGTATAACGATAAGGAGTATTTTTATGTATATTTGTATACTAAAAATGATACAGAAAAAGTAAACTTTTTTTTAAATGATATTGAAGCAATAGAGACAACAAAGTTAAAGCCTCAAAACAAATTTTCAGACTTAACATCATTTGATGGTGATTGGCAAAGATACTATTTAGTAATCTTTAAAAAACAAGAAAGAAGTGTTTTAAAGCTAGAAGCTAAAACACTCCAAGGTAGTTCTAGAAAAATGATCTTTATAAAAGATTAATTTCATTAAACAAGTGTTGCAATAGTACTAAATAAGAGTGAAACTAAAATACTTATGACTTGAAGTCCTATAATAAGGACTAATGGTGCTAAGTCTAAACCATTAAAATCAGTTCTTATAAACTTACTAACAAATATATATGCAGGATTAGTAACTCTGCGTAAAAACTGGACTATAGGATTATAAGGATCTGGATTAACGAAACTTAAAAGAGCTGTAATAATTAAAACCCAAATATAGACATTAAGAAGACCATTGATAAGTCCTCCTAGTTGTATAATAGCTATCCCTAATGAACTCATTTAATTATCTCCCCAATATAATTTTTTAGATATTTATATATTTTATTAATCTCTGGACCACTGTCTGCATTCGTAAGTAATAGTCGTAATGATTTATTGAAATCATTTTTTTCTAATCCTGACTCTTGCATAATATGTTTTTCAAAATCATTATATTCTTCAAAGTAGGGGGCAGCTTTAATTGTTTTTGTCATAATCTCTACTGAATTACTGAGTTCACTAGGAATCTCTCTTTTAGTAAAAATTGGAGCAATTTTAGATCTTAACTCTACTGTAGTGGCCACTTCATCTAAATAAATACGAGCCAGTTCACCAATCTCACTATCAGCGAAACCCACATAACGAGATAACTCTTTTACATCTAAGTTCTTTAAATGTTCTTTATTTATATCTTTTAAACTATTGATATCAAAAAGAGCAGGGCTCTCAAATATAGTTTCAATATCAAACCAATCTAAAACTTCTTTCAATGTAAATATCTCTTCTTTTGAATTCATAGTGATTAATATTAAATAATTTAAAATTGCTTCAGGAAGATAACCTTGTTCAAGTAAAGATTTAACACTTAATGATTCGCTAGAATTATCGAAGATATTAGGTAATAGTACATATTCTACTTGCTTATTATAATTTAATGATGCTCTTATATGACTCTGTTTCGAAAAGTCGTTCAGACTAGATTCATTGTCAATAATTAAACTAACATCATTTAGCATATCATCAACAGCAGATGCAAAATTGTATGTTGGCACTTTATCTTGACTCATAATTATAAAGCTATCAATAATTGTGTTTTCATTTGGCTTTGCAATTCTAATTGTAAAAGGGCTTGTGTTATCTATTACAAGTTCAGCAGGTAAATTTCTACATGCATCATCATATTTATATGTTTTTTGAGCAACTTTAGCTTCATTTTGTTTTTGTTCTAACCATTGAGGAGAGCAAAAACAACTAAATGCTTTTTTCTCATGAAGTAGTTGAAGAGCCATAGCTGAATGAAAACGAACACTTTCGCTCTGATAAGTAACTTGTGTATATTGAATATCAAAAAGAGCCAATAGATCAAGGATTTCTTGATCTTTACCTTCTATGTTTTTTTCTTTATCCATATCTTCTATTCTTACTATAAAGTCCTCTTCTCTCTGTTTTGAAGCGATGTAGTTAAATATAGCGACTCTGAGATCACTAATTCGCATATCACCTGTAGGACTGGTCGAAAATCTTAGCATGAAAATTCCTAGTATATTTTTTTGTGATTTTATCGTAAATAAGGTTAAAATTTGATTTATTTTTAAATGAAGTGGTGACCCCGAGGAGAATTGAACTCCTGTAACATGGATGAAAACCATGGATCCTAACCGCTAGACGACGGGGCCACTCTGTTGATAATTTTTACAACTTGTTTTGTTGAGCCGAAATTATAAGGAGTTTATGCTTAAATAAACATAAAACTTCTTATAATTTTTTAACTATTCGTAAAAACTACGTAATGCTCTAATAATTACAGCATTTTTAGAGATACTTTCAGCTTTAGCATTTTCATTAACTGTATCATAGATATCTAATGGAAGAGAGATAGAAAATGTTTTAGTTTCTACTTTTTTCTTTTTTGCGATCATAGATGCTACACCAGTTAAAAGTTCTATAATCTTTTTAGTATCAATTGGTTTTTGTATAAAACTATTTACACCAACTTCAATAGATTCAGAAATTTTTTCTATATCATTACTAGCAGAAATTACGATAATAATCTGAGTAGGGTTTATTTCACGAATTTTACGTGAAAGAGCGATACCGTCCATTCCTGACATAATGATGTCAACAAAAACTACATCTGGTTTATTTTCAAGATAAAGCTTTAATGCAGCCTCACCATCAAAACATGAATCAACTTTTGAAAAGAAATTTTTAAAAGTTGAACTAAGTAACTCATTAGTTACCTTCTCATCTTCTACAACCATCGCTGAAAGTTTTTTTGTTTGTTCTGTTAATTGAATTAAATCTACTGTACTCATTTTTAAATCCTATATATTATTTGTGAAATTATACAATAATAATAGTTAACAATATAACAATATGAAACATTCTAAAAACTGTTAAGTTGATAAAAGCCTAAAATAGGTATTTTGAAGAGAGTAGGAGTGTTAAAATATATGTCTATTGTTTATTGTTATTTAATTAATATCTTTTTTAAATTGTTCAAGCCATTTACTATCTGCCTTTGACAGCTCTTCTTTTTGATCAAGTAAAGAACCAATTATATGAATAAGTGTCTTTTCATCCATATATTCTAAGAGATCAGGGTTTATAGTTGTTTTATTGATGTTTTCGTGAGTATTTAATAAGTTTTGTATATCTAAAATAAGTTGTGCTTTAGTATTCAAAGTATTCAATTCCTTGGTATTATTCTTATTGGTTAACATAATGTAAATTCTCTTGAAAATAGCTTGATAGATTCCAAAGCTAATTCATATGTTCTAATATTGTAGATTTTTAATATTAGGTACAAAATAAGCCGAGTTTTGTTTGAATAGTTATTAATCTACTGTGTACTTTACATTACACCTCTAGCGAAACAATAGCATTGTAAGACGCTGACCATCTGTTTCTTGCTGCCATGTTGGGTTTTCAAGCTCTCTATATCGCTATAGAGACTGGTGGTCTCTTACACACACCTTTTCACCTTTACCTATCTTACAAGATATCTTGAGCAAAAGCCAAATCAATCTTTTTCATTAGTGAATTAAAAGTAGGCAGTCTAATTTCTGTTGCACTTTCCCTCGTATTGCTACGGCCATTTGTTAAATGGAACACTGTCTTACAGCAGCTCGGACTTTCCTCTTGAATCTCTTCAAGTAACTATCTCTTGTACCTATGGAATTTTACTCAAACTATCCTTTAATTTGCTTTTTATTCATCAAGAACAGTTGTTCACTATACTCTTTTAATATATGAACAACTGTTCTTGCTACATAAGCATAAATTAACACTTGTTCATATATACTTGTATTAGTATTAACACTTGTTCATATTTATATAAAGGGGGGATTAAATGCCTGAAACTAGGACTATACACAAAAGAAGTGGTACTAAAGAAAAAATATTGAGAGTATCAACAGACCTATTTTCTGAATTAGGTTATAAAGGTACAAGTGTACGCAAAATAGCATCAGAAGTTGGAATAAGAGAAAGTGCAATATATAATCATTATAAAAATAAGGAGGAGATATTTTTAGAAGTTGCTAAAGATATCTTTTCTTCACCCTTCTCTATTGATGCAGATGAAATAAAAGAATTAGCTCTTAAAGGAAAGCAATTTTTACAAAAATATACAATGCAATATAAAATGCTTACTTTTGATAAAAAGAACGAAAATATGTTTAGATTACTTATGATTGAGTTGATGCAAAACAGAGATTTAAGAGAAGAGTTTATGAGTGAATTTCATGACAAAAATATTAAGCTATTATCTGAAGGTTTTTTTATTATGATGCAGAATGATCTTATTAAGTCTAGTGATCCAATGATGATATCATATGAGTTTCTAAGCACCCTATTCTACCTTAGACTTCAAGTAACACTAATGCGTTTTGATTCACTATCAACAAATAATCTTTCAACACAATTTGAAAAACATGTAGAATTTTTTTGGGAAAGTATTAAAGTGTAAATTCATCTTATTTAAATAGCCTAGAGAAATTTTTATGCTATTTATGAGGTTTATATTAAAGAAAGTTATTTAAATCCATAGAAGCAAACTATAGAGCATTATTTATTCTATAATATAAATATTATTTAATATTAAAAGAGGGTTTAAAAAAAAGGTAGCTCAAAAATGAGCTACCTTTAGAGTATAACTATTTTGCCATAGCTTCTTTAGCATATTTTTCACCAAGTGCATAAGCAGTTTTATTTACTTCATGAACTTTAGCAGGAACTTTTGAAAGCATAGTATCTATAAGAACTTCTTTATCAATAGCATCCATCATAGTATTTGCAATTGCAAGAGCAACAACAGATTGAGTAATTACATTACCAACCTCTTCTTTTGCAATAGTAATAATAGGAATTTCAAAGATATTCCAAGTTTTTCTATCTTCATCAGTTGGATGAACAAGGTTTGGATCAACAACGATCGTTCCACCAGGTTTTACACCACTTTTAAAGAGTATATAACTCATCTGTGCAACAGAAAGCATAAAACTAATTTCACCATCATCTGCATATGGATAATAAATTTCTTCACTATCAAGTTGAATATCAACAACAGTTGGTCCACCACGAACTTGTGATGTATATGTTGCTGTTTTTAGTCCAAAACCACCAGTTTTAATTTTTGCAGCTGCAAAAATTTCACCAGCAAGAAGAACACCTTGACCACCAACACCAGTAAATCTCATTAATGTTTTAGTATCACTCATTATGCTTCTCCTTATATTTTCTTAGCAAAGTCGTCTTGAGTAATCTTCGCTCTTTGACCTTGATGAACTTTTTGAATTTCAGCATACATTTCACAATACTCATCAGCTTCAGTATCTTCTTTTAGTACACCTAAAGGAAGTAAATTTAATTGCTCTTCTTCACTCATTAAATCATACTTTTTCTTAGAAGTAGTGATACTATCAATCCACTCTAAGTTAGCCATAGCTGAATGCATTTTATTTTTACGACCAAGGTTAATATGACAATTAGAAAGAACTTCCATCATTGAGAAACCTTTGTGCTGCATAGCTTTAATCATAGCTTTTTCAAGTTTTTTAGGCTCAAGCATAGTTTCACGTGCTACAAAAGAAGCACCTGCCGCAATAGCTAAATTACAAGTATCAAAAGTTGGATCAATATTACCAGCTTTTTGAGAAACTGTCCACATACCCTTAGGTGTAGTTGGAGAAGTTTGTGAATTAGTAAGACCATAAATAAAGTTATTGATAATAATCATAGTCATATCAATATTTCTTCTACAACCATGAATAGTATGGTTACCACCAATAGCAAGTGCATCACCATCCCCAGCGACACAAACAACTAACTTATCAGGACGAGCAAGCTTAATACCAGTTGCATAAGCAACTGTACGACCGTGTGTTGTATGTACAGTATTGAAATCTACATAAGAAGAAAATCTTCCTGAACATCCAATTCCTGAAACAACACAAATATCATCTTGTTTTATATTCATTTTATCAATAGCTCTAACGAATGCTTTAAGAATAACACCGTCACCACAACCCCAACACCATAGTGTTGGCATTTTCTCTAGTCTTAAATATTTATCATAATTAAATGCCATTAGTATAACTCCTTAACTTTTGCAGAAATCTCATGTGGAGAGAGT
>Ga0256826_1002045_pt1 | contig 12438 bp, 12 predicted proteins | sample CV79metaG_FD_185975 | JGI IMG/M metagenome (GOLD analysis project Ga0256826, IMG submission 185975) | Hydrothermal vent microbial communities from East Pacific Rise, Pacific Ocean - CV79 | ecosystem: Environmental > Aquatic > Marine > Hydrothermal vents | place: Pacific Ocean: East Pacific Rise... | reverse complement strand
ATCAGCTCTACCAACAGGGTGAAGCTGCGACATTAGGTTGGTCAAGCATTCGGAATATCAATTTTCTTTTTTGTTACCTCTACTGAGCAGTAATAAGCTGAAACGCACCAGCCTCAAAAACTACTTCATCACGGCTAATTTCATCTGGAATAATAATTGGCACAATATTCTTATACAGACTTGAGTGCCTGGCAATATGGCGGGATCGGGTGACCATAATATTGGGTATATCACGGTTATATTTTGAAATTTGTGGATAGAGTATTCCCCTGGCATCAAGAAGCATGGTCAGAATAACCTCCTTCTGCAAATTGGCCGCAGCAACGATTGCGGGATTGGCTTCGACAGAAGCTACTTCCACCATTTCAAAAACATTCTGGCCATTATACCGTTCTTCCTCGGTAATGATTGAAGCCATGGTGCAAATCACATTCACCGGATCATCGCCCACTACAGTTTCTCCGGAAAGCATCACTGCATCAGTTCCTTCTTTAATCGCCACAGTGACATCGGTTACTTCTGCCCTGGTTTGAATGGTATTAACCGTCATGGAATCAAGCATTTGATTAGCTGTGATTACTGGAGTATTATATCTCCAGCAAAGATTAATTATCTCCTGTTGAATACGGGATACCCTTATTGTCGGAAGTTCAATACCCATATCACCACAGGCAATCATAATTGCATCTGCCTGTATCACTATGATTTTTCCAGCCTCGAGTCGGGCACCGTTATTCTCCATCTGCCCGGTTCTAATTTTTGGCCCGCAGAGATCCTGCGACACAGCAATGGGTTTACCCCATTTTTCCTCAGCTGCTCGTATATTTGCAAGGGTTTGAGCATACTCTTTATGAGTTCCGTGAAAGAAATTAAATCTTGCCACATCCATGCCCGCCAGAATCATCTTTTCCAGTGTCTCCCTGTCGCTGCTGGCAGGACCAATGGTGGCGACAATTCTCGCCTTTTTACTGAGAGAACTGGTGTTTTGCACTTTCAAACCGCCAAGCAGTATATCCATTTCAGCAAATTCAAATAGTTTGCCAAAGACTCCTATCACCATTTCATAGGAGAGCAAACGTTTTTTTATTTCCGGTTACTCTGAGGATTCGGAAATAACAATGACTGGAATCCGGGGACAGACAACCTTCATGGCCTCAATAAATTGAAAACCCTCTCAGCCCGGCATATGCAACTCGCTGATAATCGCATGGTATTACCTGGAGGTAACAAGCAGAAAACCCTGACGTCAGTTATCTGCAGAATCGGTGCTGTACCCCGTTTTATGCGGATGAATTTCCGACGACTTGCTGCTCTCTGCCGCGTCTTCCAGAATTAATATTCGCATGTTTACAGCCTCTAATTTTTCAAGTCACCCTATATCTTTTTATATGGGGGGCTAACCAAACATTTACCTAGCCTGCATTTCTCCATGGAACGGAAAGGCTTTAACGTTATGAATCTACAATATATTTTTCATGATTTCAAATAACTCAACAACGCTTCGATGCACTTTGAAACACGTACGCATATAACACAATAACAAATATTAATGAAACTTCCGGGTAAAAAAGCAACACAAGAACTTGAAGATTTTGTGAACTTTATGTAGTCTAAAATTCTAAGATATGACAAGCTTGTAAAAAACTTCCTGTTCGAGGAACGCAAATTTGATGGAGCGAGACGCACTCAAGTACGTCGTAACAACAGCAAATTTGCAGTGACGAAAAAGATGTAGAAATTTTACGACACCATCAAACTTGTGTGACCGGGAAAGTGAAGGGTCTCAAGAACAAAACAAAATGGAGAATGGTATGACAACATTCTGGAAAATACTAAAAAAATATCCCTGCGCTGCTACAATAACAGTGCTTGCGTTTCTGACCATAATGACTCGTGTACAGGGAAATATAGCCACACTACTGGAGCGAACGCTGGTCAACTTTGTCTCTGGCATAGCTATTATCAGCATTAGTTTATATGTAATTCTCTACCTGACAGGCTCACTGAATCCCGGCGATAAAGTAATTATCAACTTCAAAAAACATGCTGCGAAACTACTAAGAGGAAGTGCAGGGAATCATTAAACGCTGTTTTTCCCCCAGAGAGGGTCACGCCCAAAGCGATCCATCCACCAGTCTTCAGCCTCCACGAATTCGCCTTCACGTGGAATTAGTGGAATTTTAAACCGGTTGTAATGAGTTGTCAAAATATCATACGCCCGGGTGAGTTTCCGCATCACATCCCCTTTGGCCTTATCGTCCCCTACAATGTCAGGATGAAATTCTTTACACTTCTGGCGATAGCCTCGTTTAATTTCACCTAACGTTGCACTATCTCCGAGTCCAAGAAGCTCTTTAGCTATAAAGACTTCTTCCCATTCTGACTTTGTCATGATGCCTCTTTTTTCTTCCAGCTTGTTTCTTCACCACGCTTCAATCTGCTGATGTTTGAACCATGTTTCCGCCAGATAAGGAGTGCTATGGTAAACGCAACCAGGACTACTGGAGTCGTGCTGCCAGATACCCAGAGTCCCACGGGGATAAATGCTGCTGCCGCAAGGGAACCCGCCGAAACAAAACCACTGAAATAAACGACAGTAACAAAAAGCACCAATGCACATAGAATAACCAGGGGAGAGAAAAAAAGAAACACACCAAGGGCGGTGGCTACGCCTTTACCGCCCTTAAACCCCAGATAGACGGAAAACATGTGTCCCAACACCGTTGACAAGCCGCAAAACGCAACTATCAACTCTGCCTTTATGGTAGGCGGGAGAAATGAGTAGGCAATAAAAACTGGGAAAAAGCCCTTTGCTACATCACACAAGAGTGTAAGAACTCCAAGTTTTTTGCCCAGGATTCTATTTACATTGGTTGCACCGATATTTCCGCTGCCCTCCTGCCGGACATCTTTGCCAACGGCTTTACTGAAGAGAAGACCAAAAGGAGTGGCACCAATAAGGTAGCTGAGCAGAAGTGATACAATCAGGGTGATAGTCATGATATGTTTATTATTTTGCTGACGTCATAAAAAGTTGTTAATCCGTAGAAATCATAGCCAGACTGTAGCTTATATTCAGGGTTCATTCAACAATAACTTCGTAATTATGAAGTGTAAGATGAATGTTTAGGGAACCGATTTTGGTTTTTTTAACCGCAGGCGAGCCGAGCTACGTTGAGGATTAAATACTCAAAAATAGTTTTCCTAAATGTTTGTATTACGCCTCAGAATACGAAGTTATTTTTAAATGAACCCTAAGACTAAACACAACGATGATGCAGAATTACTGCTCTTATGGTATGTTCTCCCGACAGAAGCCGATAGGTACTTTATAAACAAACAAATCGGCAACTTCCAAAGTAGCCCGGAATGCTGTCATACCCATTTATTCTTAAAATAAAAAATTGATCCCATGAGCCTGCTTCCTATTCTGCAATTTCCAGATCCGATTTTACGCAAAAAAGCAAAAAAAATCACAGTTTTTAACGTTGAACTGAAAGCTCTTATCACAAATATGGTGGAAACCATGTACGAGGCTCCCGGCGTTGGCCTGGCAGCTCCTCAAATTGGTGAATCCATCCAGCTGATTGTTGTAAATATCTCCGAAGAGGACGAAGAGCCTCAATCCATGGCAATGATAAACCCGAAGATCACCGAGGAAGAAGGCAAGCAGGTGGACGAGGAAGGTTGCCTCTCTCTTCTTGATCTCACTGCCTCAGTAAAGCGCAGTAAAAAAATCACGGTATGTTATCAGGATGAAAATGGAGTAAAACAGACACTCACCACAGAGGATCGGTTTGCCGTAGTGCTGCAACATGAAATTGACCACCTCCATGGAATTCTCTTTCTCGACTACCTTTCCACCTTGAAGCGTACTTTGTACAAGAAAAAAATCAAAAAACAGCTGGCTGCCAAAAAACAAAAAGTGGAGGCATGAGCATGAAAGGGCATGCATTTAGAATAATTTTCATGGGAACGCCAGACTTTTCCGTACCCGCCCTGCAAGCCCTTATTGACGGCCCGGATCAAATGGTTGCGGTTATCACCCAGCCAGACCGCCCCAAAGGACGGGGGAAAAAACTCACCCCTCCACCGATAAAAATTCTGGCCGAATTTTATAATATCCCGGTGTTGCAACCAACCAAAATCAGAACTGAGGAATTTGCTGATAAACTGCGTTCCTACAATCCGGATCTGATTATAGTCGCCGCCTATGGCCGAATTCTTCCCGCCAGTATCCTTGATCTGCCGCACCTTGGCTGTATAAATATCCACGGCTCGTTACTTCCCCGTCACCGTGGAGCTGCCCCCATTCAATGGGCAATCCTTGCCGATGATAAAGAGGCAGGGGTCACTATTATGCAGATGGATGTGGGGATGGATACCGGCGATATATTACATCCGGTATCTATTCCGGTTCCAGATGATGAAACCTCCGGGGGACTATTCAACAAACTTTCTATTCTTGGCGGAACAGCACTGCTGCAAGCCCTTGACCTTTTACGGCAGGATAAACTGCCACCCATTAAACAGGATCACAGTCTGGCAACCGAAGCCCCGCCTCTGAAAAAAAAGGATGGCTGCATTGACTGGTCCCGTTCCGCCCGTGAAATCCACTGCCTGATTCGGGGAATGGATCCCTGGCCCACTGCCTACAGTTTCCTTAACGGCAAAAGATTTCGGTTTTTTGCCCCACTTGTCTTTGACACAAAGAGCGGGCAGCAACCAGGCTTCATCATTCAAGCTGACAGTGAAGGGCTCCTGCTGGCCACAGGATCAGGCTCACTGCTGGTTCGAGAAATCCAACCGGAAGGAAAGAAACGAATGACTGTTGCTGCTTACCTCTGTGGCCAGAAGCTTGACAGTAAGCAGCAATTTCTGCCAACTCCGTAAGATCAATCGCAATGGAAGAGTCTCTCACTACTTGTTATCTCGACTGTTTTTCAGGCATCAGTGGAGATATGTTTCTGGGAGCCTTGTTTCATTTGGGTTTTCCGCAGGATATTCTTGCTGTGGAGCTTGCCCGAATCCCGGATCTTGATTTTCATCTCAGCGTGAAAGACGAACTCCGCTCAGGGATAAGTTGTAAAATTGTCACAGTACATGCTCCCACTTCCCAGCATTTTCGCCATCTTGGGGAAATTCTCAAAATTATTCACAGCAGCAGTCTGAAAACAAAAATCAAAGAACAGGCAAAAAAAATATTCACCCGCCTGGCTGTTGCCGAGGCAAAGGTCCACAACGTGGATGTTGAGCAAATCCATTTCCATGAAGTTGGTGCCGTAGATACCATTATCGATATCGTCGGCACACTCATTGGACTGGAGTACCTGGGAATAGAAAAAATCGTCTGCTCACCCCTGCCCATGGGGCGTGGCTTTGTTCGCTGTCAACATGGAAACCTTCCTCTGCCCGCTCCTGCAGTCTATGAACTGTTAACAGGAATTCCCGTCTATGGCACGGAACAGGAAAAAGAACTGGTGACCCCGACAGGTGCTGCCCTTGCTGTGCAACTGGCCGACTCTTTTGGAGATATACCTGCCATAACAATACATAAGGTGGGGTATGGAGCCGGAAAAAACAAGCTGAATAATGATCAGCCCAACCTGCTGCGACTGGTTATTGGAGAGCAGCAAAATAGAGAAGAAAGCCAGAGTGTTGAAATAATAGAAAGCAACCTGGATGACTGGAACACGGAGATGTTTCCCTATCTCTGTGAAGTACTCTTGAACGCCGGGGCACTGGATGTTTCTCTAACTCCGATTCTTATGAAAAAGGGGCGACCGGGCCACCGCCTGCAAGTTCTCGCTGATCCTTCACGGGCATTTGTTCTCAAACAGATTATCCTCTCAGAAACCAGCACCATCGGCCTCCGGTTTCGCACAGAGCAACGAATGACTCTTACCCGAAAAATCGTAACGGTGGATACACAATGGGGAATGATAGCAGCAAAACAGGTATGCACCCCTGCAGGCGTAGTAATTTATCCTGAGTATGAAGCGTGTAAACAAATAGCGCAGTCGCAGAAAATCCCTCTGGCACAAGTGTACAATGCGGTTACGCAAGTAGAAAAAAAGGAAGAGTAATGGATAAAATCATCATGTTTCTGGCCACGGGTTTTTATTCGGGAAACCTCCCCAAAGCACCTGGCACATGGGGTTCTCTAATGGCTCTGCTTCCCTGGTTTTTCATGCGCAATCTGCCCTTAGGCACCTACATAACCGTTATAGGAGGAGTTTTTTTTATTGGCTGCATCCTTGCGGGATCAGCTGAAAAAATCCTTGACCAGGCTGATGCAGGACCCATTGTTATTGATGAATTTGTGGGGATGTTTATCACCCTCACTGCAGTACCTGACCATCCTGCAGCCTGGATACCGGGCTTCTTCTTTTTCCGATTTTTTGATGTACTTAAACCCTTTCCCTGTTCATGGTTTGACCAGCATATCCATGGCGGATTCGGAATTATGATGGATGATGTTATTGCCGGGTTGTATGGATTTGCCTGTTTGCAGTTGTTGTGGATGTTGGTTGGGCTGTAGTAGGGGGGAGCGATTCTCAATGGTTATAAAAGTATCACAGGCTTCAAAGCTCCACAGATCATAACCGGTTGTAAACCAACATATACGCTGTCGTATAGAACCGTAGGTAAGCAGATCTGATGTCGAATTTTCGTCCGTTTGTTGACTTACACATTCATGCGAAATACGATCAATAGCATGCAGGGCATCGGCAATATCTGCTGATTCTATATTGTGCTGTTTCGTTGTTGACTGTTTTGCCCAGACCTTTTCTTTTTCCATGAGCACAAACCCCACAAAATCGACCATCTCTTATTCTGCCACCATCCATTGTTTTGTGGTCACTATTTCAATCTCGTTTACCTGATCGGATTTATTTAAAATACTATTAATAAACAGATGGTTAATCCAAAAAAAATGCTGCGATACTTAGTGGAAGGAATACGACTCCTGCCCTTTTGAGCAGGTAAATTGTTTTTCTGCGACGTATATTACCACCGTCTTTATCCTTCTCTGCAGCATTTTCAAGTTCAATTCCATCTGCAGATTCAATATTCTGATCTGTTTCAGTATCTTCTTCCTGCTCGCTATCCTTGCTTGACTTACCAGCTACATCAAACTCCTTTTCCTGTTCTTCCTTTGTCTCCTCAACAGTTTCACCATTCTGCCCTAATTCGGCATTTTACAAATCATTATCAAAAGGATCCTCATTATCTTTTTTCTCAGAATCAGGTGCATTACCATTTTCCACATCACTCATGCAGCACTCCCTTGCCATTTATTGAATCGTTTGCAGGGAATCACAGCAACAAAAGGGAAATATCCAGCAGAGAGATTACCTCTTTTGATAAATCTGGCAGCCGGACTGGGTAAACTCCTCAGCTTTCTCCTGCATATCTTTGCTAATAGCTCCTTCGGTACCATTTTTCAAATTATTGGCATACTCCCGAACTTCATGGGAAATTTTCATGGAACAAAATTTAGGTCCGCACATCGAACAGAAATGTGCCACCTTGGCATTTGAATGCGGTAATGTTTTATCATGAAATTCGATGGCCTTTTCCGGATCAAGGGAAAGACTGAACTGATCCTGCCAGCGAAATTCAAAACGCGCCCTTGCAACAGCATTATCGCGATACTGCGCCCCGGGATGCCCTTTGGCCAGATCGGCGGCATGGGCAGCCAGTTTATAGGTCACCACCCCTTCACGTACATCTTCACGATCCGGCAGGCCAAGATGTTCTTTAGGCGTTACGTAGCAAAGCATGGCAGTTCCATACCAGCCGATCATGGCTCCGCCAATGGCGCTGGTGATATGATCATACCCCGGAGCGATATCAGTAACCAGTGGCCCCAGAGTATAAAAAGGTGCCTCTCCGCACTCCTCTAACTGCTTATCCATATTCTCTTTAATCATATGCATGGGTACATGACCGGGACCTTCAATAAAGGTCTGGACATCATGTTCTGCTGCAATTTTGGTAAGCACCCCAAGCGCTTCAAGTTCTCCAAACTGTGCAGCATCATTGGCATCCTGCAAACATCCCGGACGCAGACCGTCACCAAGCGAAACCCCCACGTCATACTGTTTCAACAACTCGCACACATCTTCAAAATGAGTAAAGAGGAAATTTTCTTTATGATGTGCCAGGCACCATTTAGCAAGGATGGAACCGCCACGACTGACAATACCAGTAGTACGATTTGCCGTCATGGGAACATGGCGGAGCAGCAAACCGGCATGGATGGTAAAATAGCTTACCCCCTGTTCACACTGCTCAATCAGGGTATCTCGAAAAAGTTCCCAGGTGAGTTCCTCAGCCATTCCATCAACTTTTTCAAGAGCCTGATAAATGGGAACCGTCCCGATGGGAACCGGAGAATTACGTAAAATCCATTCACGGGTTTCATGAATATTTTTCCCCGTTGACAGATCCATTACCGTATCAGCCCCCCAACGGGTAGCCCATACCATTTTTTCAACTTCCTCTTCAATGGATGAGGTGATGGCAGAATTACCGATATTGGCATTAATCTTCACCAGAAAATTACGCCCGATAATCATGGGTTCACTTTCAGGATGATTAATACTGCAGGGAAGTACTGCCCGACCACGAGCAATTTCATCACGTACAAATTCAGGGGTCACGTAACCGGTGGGAGTGGCTGCGCCAAAGTTTTCTCCGGGATGCTGGAACAACTCTTCCTCCAATTCGTCAATTCGCTGATTTTCACGAATTGCCACATATTCCATTTCAGGGGTAATAATCCCCTGTTTTGCATAGTGCAGCTGGGTGACATTCTTTCCTGGTTTTGCCCGTAAAGGGAGTTTCACTTCCTTAAAGCGCAGATGATCAAGATCCGAGTTATACAACCTACCTTTACCAAATTCTGAACTTAAATCAGTGAGCTGCTCCACATCCTGACGATCCAGAATCCACTGTTCACGCAGGCAAGGCAAACCTTTATGCACATCTATATTCATTGCAGGATCGCTGTAAGAACCGCTGGTATCATAAACGGTTACCACAGATCCGCAGCCTCCAGGGCCCTTGATGGCATCATCGTCCACGCTTATTTCACGCATTGCAACTTGTACATTATGTAACTTACCGGAAACATAAATCTTTGTTGAATTTGCAAAGGGAGTACGGGTAATAGATTCTTTGCGGGGGAGTTGTTCTTCTCTGTCCATGTGGATCCTCAAAATTTCTGGATATGACAGAAGACGCAGAGGGAAGAAATGTGCCGGATGCGGCACACATAAAGCTGACGAAACAGCCCCATGCTGACTTTCCCTGCGACTTCATTACAAGTATCAGGTTCCAGGGGTTTATTCTCAGCCATATTCTGGCACCCCCAAGTCTTACAGTATAATTACAAGCGCTGAAAATACCCTACATGGGAAAGATATGCAAGGAGCGTTAATTCTCCTCTTTACTCCAGACCCAGCTTTTTTATTTTGCGCCATAAAGAAACACGATCAATGTCCAGCGCCTTAGCTGCGGCAGTCTTATTAAAGCCGGTTTCTTTTAGAATCCATTCAATGTAGGATTTTTCCACTTCTTCCATACTGGCATATTTGCCCGCACTTTTTCGAAAAGTTTGAATATCGAGGCTGCGAAGGTCGTCGGGTATCTGCGCTAGTCCCAGTACATTGCTATTGGCAAGAGCAACGCCCCGTTCGATAATATTTGCAAGCTCTCGTACATTTCCTGGAAAATCATAATGCTGCAGAGTATCCAGCACCTCCAGGCTGACTTCAGTAATCTCTTTATTCATGGAGGCATTATACTTATCCAGAAAAAACTGAACAAGAAGAGGAATATCATCTTTTCGTTCAGAAAGAGGCGGGATTTTTAACGCAACAACATTAATTCGATAAAAAAGATCCTGTCTGAAATTACCCGCCTTTACTTCTTTTTCAAGATCCCTGTTGGTGGCTGCCACAAAACGAACATTGACTTTCACAGGAGTTGTCCCGCCAACGGGCATAACTTCCTGCTCCTGAAGAATCCGCAAAAATTTCACCTGCATGGAGAGTGACATCTCGGTAATTTCATCGAGAAACAGAGTTCCTCCGTCAGCCATTTCCACCAGTCCCTTCTTGTCTTCATCGGCACTGGTATAGGCACCTTTGCTGTGGCCAAAAAGTTCATTTGTCAATAGTTCCTCACCAAATGCCCCGCAGTTTATGGAAAGCATGATGGAGTCACGGCGTGGGCTGGCATAATGGATATATTTGGCCAGCAGTTCTTTTCCCGTTCCGGATTCACCGCTGATAACGACACTGGTATCAGTCCCGGCAATCTGCCCCGCCATCCCCAGAACACCCTTCATAGCCCGGTTATGGGTAACAATGCGCAGATCCGATTTGCCATCACTGACCTGTTTTCGCAGCTCTTCCACCTCATGAATCAGTTGATATTTGCGGGTGGCCTCATGCACCACTTTACGCACTTCATCAAGTTTAAAGGGTTTGGCAATGTAGTGATACGCTCCTGCCTTCAGCGATTCCACCGCCGAATCAACGGTGGAAAAACCGGTGATCATCACCACTTCCGTCTGCGGATAAACGGCTTTCACCCGCTTCAACAGCTGCATACCATCCACCTGCGGCATTTTTAAATCGGTGAGAATCAGGGCAAACTCCTGTTTCTCAAGATGCAACAGCGCCTGTTTTCCGCTTTTAGCTGCAGTAACTTTATAGCCTTCTTTTTTCAGGATATGGCAGAGATTTTTTAATGCCACCGCCTCGTCATCAACAACTAAAATTTCAAAATCTGCCATTAGACAAGCTCCTCCCATGGCAGTCTGAGAATAAAGGCTGTTCCTTCCCCGTCACTCTCAATGCTGATACTACCGCCGTGCTGAATAACAATATCATGAACAATAAAGAGGCCGAGACCGGAGCCTTCTCCCGTATCTTTTGTAGTAAAAAAGGGATCAAAAATTTTCTTCTGCATCTGTTTCGGAATTCCGGGACCATCATCACTCACAACAATTTTTAACTCAGTCTGATGCTGCCAGGCTCTGATACGAATTGTGCCGCTATCGCTGAGAACATGAGCACTGTTCTTTATAAGATTGATAAATAACTGCTGAATTTTCTGTTTATCGGCAAAAACAGTAACATTATCTGCAATTACCACCTGGATGTCAATGTTATCGGCAAGCTGCCCCCGCAATAAGGCCAGAACCTCCTGGCACAAAGGTTTTAGCGGATGGGATTCTCTATGGAACATATCTTCTCTGGTCAAAGGCAACAGAGTGTTGACTATGCCAGAGGCCCGGTGGGTTTCGGTACTAATCTGCATGGCCAGCTCCCTTGCGTATTCTTCATCCGTTTCCTCAAGCTCCTCAATCAGAATCTGCGCCGAGCTGGATATATTAGACAGCGGATTGTTAAACTCATGGGCCACACCGGCCAGCATGATACCAAGTGACGCCAGTTTTTCAGATCTGACCAGCTGTTGCTGACGTCTTTTCAGTTCCCGGCACATCTGGTTAAAGGCATTAATCAGACTGTTCACTTCACGGTTGCTGCTGACAAACGGCACCTCCACAAAATTCCCTGCTGCAATACTTGCCGCATGCTGTTCCAACTGTTGCAAAGAAGAGACAATTCCCCTCCCCAGCAGAACAGCAACCGAGCTGAAAACAAGGATAAGAATTGGCAACATAAATAAGAGACTGTTTCTGATCAATGCCAGCAGTTTGTGGATGGTTTGGTGTTCATGAACAATGAGGTCTTCGGTGAGTGTCGTCAGCCTGTTTCCCTGTTCACGCAGTTTCACTGCCAGCAGTTTTTCTTCAACGGGATGCTCGCTGAACCGGGTAAACGTTGCGGCGTAATCCTGCAGAGCCTGTTGCACGGCATCAATTTCGGCCAGGGAACTCAACCACACAAAAAGCTCTTTATTCTCCGTCAGTTCTTTGATGGTTATATCAAGATAACTGATCCACTCATTCATGGATTTTTGATCTTTATAGAGTAGATAATTTTTTTCCATCCGCCGTACTTCCAGAATATCTTCCAGAAAGGAATCGGCTTTTCCAATGTTAAAGTGCTTCTCCTCCACTGTCCTGACAATCCAGAAAATGAGCACAGAACTAATAATCATAAACAACAATACCAAATAAAACCATATTATTATCTTACTTCTAATGCCTCCTGACTGCTGCATATTTTCTCTCTTTTAGCATTTACATCGCAATCTGTACCGTACCAGCGCCCCTACCCTACTGCCATGTGTTTCATTTTGCAACAACATGTTCGGTAGTGCAACATTAATGTATATCCCTATTGTTAGCGGGCAATTAAACTTTCCTTCAAAACGTGTTTCATTTTGCAACATAAACTCATCGCTAATATACTTAAATTTATTACAACTCTATGGTTTTTCAATGAATTTACT
>Ga0256826_1002044_pt1 | contig 12442 bp, 9 predicted proteins | sample CV79metaG_FD_185975 | JGI IMG/M metagenome (GOLD analysis project Ga0256826, IMG submission 185975) | Hydrothermal vent microbial communities from East Pacific Rise, Pacific Ocean - CV79 | ecosystem: Environmental > Aquatic > Marine > Hydrothermal vents | place: Pacific Ocean: East Pacific Rise... | reverse complement strand
TAATATATCTGATGAGAATATTAAAAGTATACTAAGAGATCTTCATACTTTTAAAGGTACTCTTACTCAAAAAGGTATGATTAACATACCTCAAAGCATATACAATCTTGAACTTGAAATAAATAAAGTAACATCAAATAATAAGATATTAACTCTCATTAAAAAGGCAAACCTTCAAGAAGAGTTTAACAAAGATATAAAAATTATAAACAATATTTTAGGAGAATGGTTCCTACACTCTCAAAAATTAATCAATGTAAATACTGATGCTATTGATGATATAGAACTTAATATGGCAGTTATGTATGATACACTAGATAAAGATAAACAAACTTTATTAGATGAAATTATTATGAAAGTTCAGCACCTAAAATACCGTTCTTTAAAAAGAATGTTATCTCCGTATATTTCTCATGTTAAACAGATGGGCTTAAACCTAGAAAAAGAGTTACATACTTTAGAAATCAATGGTGATAATGATGTAAAAATTTCACCAAAATTTAAAGAGTTTATAAACTCCCTTGTCCACCTTTTTAATAACTGTATTGACCATGGTATTGAGGATATTGACCTTAGGGCAAAATCTAACAAGGATGAGTTTGGAACTATTGGCTGTTCTTATCAAGTAATTGCAGAAACTTTAATAATTCAAATATCTGATGATGGTCAAGGAATAGATACTGATAAACTAACAGCAATGGCACTAAAAAATTCTATAATTACACAAGATGAACTGATAAATATGAGTGATGATAAAAAATATGAATTAGTTTTTGAAGATAATTTAAGCACTAAAGATAATATTTCAAATATTTCTGGTATTGGTATTGGAATGAGTGCGATAAAAGAAAACTTAAAAAAACTAGATGGCAAATGTAAGATAGAGAGTAAAAAGGGAAGTGGTGTAACATTTACATTTTTTCTACCATTAAATCTAAATAAAGATAAATACTTATTAAGTATAAACCAATGTACTAATATATCAAATGCCATTATAAGACAAGTTAAAACATATACTCAAGAAAATATGGATTTAATGATGATAAATGATACTGAAATTGATGAAGTAATAATTGGTAATAACTATGCTCAAATTGATTTATATGATGGCTTTAATGGTAGCATAATAATACTATTTTCTAATAAAATTAAAAAACTGCTTGCTGATAAACTAATTCCTAAAGATTTTAATGAAGAGGATGCAAATTGGATGATGCAAGAGTTACCAGATGAATCCTTAAACACTATTATAGGTTTATCCTTGAGTGATATTGAGAAAGATTTTGGTTTAGTAAGAATGTCTCCACCTATTCATAATGATAACTTTTATCTTATGGACCTTATACATAAATCACAAAATAAATTTGCACGAGAATTAGAAACATCACTCGGAACAATTACACTTATTGTAATACAAAAGGAAAAATAGATGCTAAAGATAATGATAGTTGATGATTCATCAATAATTAGAAAAATATTTGCAAAAAATTTAGAAGAGATGGGGTATACAGTTTGTGCTGTTGCTAAAGATGGAAGAGAAGCCATTAGCCTTTATGATAAGCATAAACCTGATTTAATAACTATGGACGTAACTATGCCAATAATGAATGGTATAGAGTCACTAAAAGCTATTCGTTTAAAAGATAAAAAAGCAAAAGTTATAATGGTGACATCTCATGGTGAGGAGCGTCTAGTTATGGAAGCTATAACTAACGGAGCAAAAGGCTATATACTAAAACCAATAACAATAGAAAATATTAAACAAGCGATAGATAAGGTTTTTGGATAATAAATTCTTTACAATCACTACTTGATAATGGTTTAGAAAAATAATAGCCTTGAATATTAGGACAGCCCTCTTTAAGTAAAAAATCTACTTGCTCTTTAGTCTCAACACCTTCAGCTATAACTTCAAGTTCTAGGTTATTAGCTAAAGATATAATAGTTTTTACAATAGCTACATCAGCTTTATCTTCAGGTGTATCCATAACAAAACTACGATCTATTTTCAATTTATTTATAGGTAACTTTTTAAGATAAGCCAAAGATGAATAACCAGTTCCAAAATCATCTATAGCTACACTTATACCTAGTGAACGAATCTCATCTAATATCTCTATTGCCTTATCTGGATCATGCATGATATAACTCTCTGTTATCTCTATTTCCAAGTATTTAGGATCATAAGAAATTGTATCTATTATATTTTTCAATTCAGCTACATATGATTTTGATGTTAGTTGTTTTGCAGATAAATTTATAGATAATTTTCCTGTTTCTAGTCCTTCCTTTCTCCATTGTAGTACCTGCTTCATAGATACTTCCATCATAAAATTATCTATATCTTTAATTAGCCCTATCTCTTCGGAAAATTTTATAAACTCATCTGGAAACACTAGACCTCGTGTGGGGTGATTCCAACGAATTAATGCTTCTAAACCAATAATTTTAAAATTATCGGCATCTATCTTTGGTTGGAAATATGGTATAAATTCATTATTTAACAAGGCATTTCTTAAATCTTTTTCAAGTTCAACTCTCATAAATGCTACTTTTGTCATCTCTTCATTATAAAACTTATAGTTATTTTTACCACTATCTTTTGCTTTATACATTGCTGTATCTGCATTTCTTAACAATATCTCAGGAGTATCTCCATCATCTGGATAGTTACTAATTCCAATACTAAAACTAGTAAATAATTCAATATCATTTATAAAAAATGATTCTTGCATATATTTAATTATCTTATCTACTACTTTTACTATCTCTGCTTGAGTAAGATTTTGCAAAATTATAGTAAATTCATCACCACCTAGACGAGCAACAGTATCCTCTTCTCTAATAGTTTCTTGTAGCCTTGCAGTAACATGTTTTAAAAGTTTGTCACCAGCATCATGACCATAAGTATCGTTAATCTCTTTAAACCTATCTAAATCAAGAAATAATATACTTACTGTTTGTCCTCTTCTTTTTGCATGTTTTAATGATTGTTGAAGTCTATCTAAAAATAACATTCTATTTGGTAATTTTGTTAAAACATCATGTTCCGCTTGATACTTTAACACTTCACTTTTATCTTGAAGTTCTTTAGTTTTATCTTCAACACTCTCTTCTAAAATTCTATTTTGAGATTCTATAAAATTTTTATATTTTATAATATAAAAATAATAAAGCATAGCCCCTATAGAAAGAAATATTAAAATAAAAACGAATAAAACAGTTTGTTGCTCATGTTCTATATCTGAGATATCAATACTATCAAGTTTTTTGGAAAATATAAAATAACCCATATTATTGCCATCTAAATCAGGTAATTTATATGTTGTTGTAAAAAGATTATTTTCTTTATCAATTTTGTATTTTGAATCTCCAATATATGATGCAATAGAATTTTTTTCTACTAACTTAGTTATCGTAGGATCAGCATTTAAATTAGCTACATAATAATCATCTATAAACATAGTGGTAAATGCATTTGTCAACTGTTGTTTATAAGATTTATCTACAAGAATAAGATTGTTATATCCAACATTTTTCATTTTTTTTGATATGGAGTTAAACTTTGCTATTGTTTCTATAATACCTATAAATTCATCATTATTAAAAATCGGAACCATTGATTTAAATGTCATATCAAATTTACCTGTGCTAATTGATGAAATAATTTTTGGTGATTTTATAATTTTAGATACTTCAATTCTTACATCTAAAAGAGAATCTCCATGTTTATCTGTCCAAGATCTATATAAGCTAATACCTTTAGGTGATATAATTTGAAACCAAACATTACGTAAAGAAGAAGATTCTCTTAATTTTAGTGAAAATGATTTCAATTTTAAATTACTTTTGTCTTTATTTTTATTTTTTGACAACAATACATTTTTAATATTTTCATTTGAAGACAATGATGTAGAGATTAGAAGGATAGCCTCTTGTTTTTCTTTAATTAACAATTCAAGCTTATTATGGATTATTATAGATTCTTCTAAATATTTTTGATTTTTTTGAATATTTTCACTTGTTTGCATATACGAACTTGCGAAATATATAAATAGTAACAAAGGAAATAAGCCAACTAAAATAATTTTAAAATTTATTTTCATATCTATAACTTATTTCCTTTATTTATAGTTACAATATATTGTATCATAATATAATATATTATAATCACTGTTCCATAAAATTTAGAACCTCTGTGTCTCCAACCTTTAAAATCATCATATTTCTACGAATTTCATAACTATCAACTGCTTGTAAATATTTTCTAAATTTTGTTTCAAGTTTCATATCTGGACATGCCATTAAAGTTGACATTCCAGCATGAAATTTCACTATTTTTTTATCTAAATTAATATCATATTTTCCACTCATACCGTTGCATCCAGCATTTCCAGCATACTCACCATCTTTTAAAAGTATCTTTGCTTTTCTCGGAACAGCCATTCTTGTTTTACCAAAACTAATAAGCTTATAAGCCTTTGCTTCTATTGTCGGTTTGTCTTTGTCTAGTACTTCTATTTTGTCTTTTTTAGTACTACAACCTAAAGCAAAAAAAACTACAAATAAACTAATAAGTAATCTCATAAACATTTTAGTATCCTTTTAATTTTTCTTATATGATTTTAACACTTTTAATGATAAAATCATCTTAATCAAAAACAGGAGCATTATGTGAAAGAGTCTTCAGAAGTACTAGCACGAAAATACAGACCTACAAACTTCGATGAACTAATAGGTCAAGAAACGATTGCTCAAACTCTTTCACTTGCTCTTGATTCAAATAGACTATCTCACGCTTACCTTTTTTCAGGTCTACGTGGAAGTGGTAAGACTTCAACAGCACGTATCTTTGCAAAAGCTTTAATTTGTGAGCAAGGGATGAGTCATCAACCTTGTGGAGTTTGTCAAAACTGTGTTATGGCACTTGAGGGTCGTCACATGGATATTGTTGAGATGGATGGAGCAAGTTCACGTAAAATTGATGATATCCGTGATTTAATTGAGCAAACAAAGTATAGACCAGCTAGTGCTAGATATAAAATATTTATTATCGATGAAGTACATATGCTTACAAAAGAAGCTTTTAATGCTTTACTAAAAACACTTGAAGAACCACCTGAATATGTAAAATTCATTCTTGCTACAACTGATCCACTAAAGCTTCCAGCAACCATACTTTCTCGTACTCAGCACTTTAGATTTAAATCTATCGCTACCAATAAAATTATTGATCATCTAGCACATATATTAAATCTAGAACAAATCACCTATGAGACTGATGCATTAGAAATTTTAGCTAGAAGTGGAAGCGGTAGTTTAAGAGATACTTTAACACTTTTAGACCAAGCTATAATTTACTCTAAAAACCATGTAGACGTAAGAACAGTAACAGATATGTTAGGTCTAGTTGACCCTAAATTTATATCTGAACTTTTTGCTGCTGTGTTTGCTAAAGACTATGCGAAACTTGTTGAGTTTACAAAAGTTTTAGAAGATTATGAACCAGATATGGTTGTTGATGAACTTATAGCATATCTAAAAGAGCGTATGTATGCTAGTGATGCTTTATTTTCAACTCTTATTTTAGATAGATTCTTTAGAATTTTATCAGATTCAAAATACTTATTTAGCATAAATGCTGATGGTTCATTTGTGCTATCGTTAATCTTTTTCAAAATGATAGAAGCACTGCGCATAAAAGAAGTAGACCAAATGATAGAGTCACTTCAAAAAGAGATAGCAAGACCAGCCATTGAGGTGACTCAAAATAGTGTTATAACTCCAGAGCCTATTCAAACTATAAATACTGTAAACATCCCTATTCAAAGTGAAACTCCTATTGAAGAGGCTCTACATGTAGAGCCTATACCAACTCCTGAACCTATAAAACAGATAGATCCAAATCTAAAAATATTTGAAGATTTAGTAGTAAAAATAAAAGATAGAAATACACAACTAGGCGAATGTTTTGAAAAAACGATTAGCTTTATCTCTTATGAGAATAGTGCTCTTACTTGGGAAAGTTGTGCGGATGAGGATTGTAAAAAAGTTTTAACTCATGGATATTCAGTAATTAAACAACTTGTGCGTGAAGTATTTGGCTTTGAAACGAAAATAAAACATGAAGCTTGTTCTAAAGCTAAGGAAGTAAATTTAGATACTTCTAGTGAATCAAGAGAAAGTTCAGAACTTAAAGCACCACAACCTCAGATGATACATAATCAAAGTACATCAATGGTTGAAGATGCAGAAATTGGTGGATCAGCTTCATGTGTAACAAACTGTGAAAGTTCCGATTCAACTAAAGAGATAGATGCAATAGATATGAAAGATTCACCAATGGTCGTAAAAGCAGTAGAACTTTTTGAAGCTAAAAAAATGATTATTCAGTCAAAAATCTAAGCTTTTTTCATATCTTTTATAGAAAAAGAAAACTCTGATCCATTTGCAAACTCTGAATTTATTTCAAGCGAAGTCTCAAGTGATTTTAAGATATAAGTAACCATTGCTAAACCAATTCCCATAGAGTTATCCCAAGAATTTTTTTCAACTCTAAAAAACTTAGAAGTTACTTTTTCTAAATCATCTTTTTTTATCCCTATCCCTCTATCAACTATAATTATCTTATCATCTTTTAATAGTATTTTCACATCATCTTTAGAGTATTTTAGTGCATTATCTACTAAGTTAATTAGAACTAATTCAATCATAGTTTTATCACTTATTATTTTTGTACCATCAACCTCTACGTCAATTATTCTATCTCTATATTTTGAGCCTAAATTTGTAGCGACTTCAGAACATAATTTTTCTAAATCAAACTCTGATGTTTTTATTGTCAAATCTCCATTATCAAGTTTTACACTCATGGCAAGTCTATCAAGCATTTTAGAAATTTTTTCACCATTACTTGTAATTTTTGCTAAAAATTTATAACGAATCTTATCTGGCATCTCATTATCTTCTTGAATTGTTTGAGCATAACCAATAATTGAAGCTATTGGATTTTTAAACTCATGTGAAAGAGCAGAGAGAATATCATTTCTTTGTTTATTTATAAGTCTTAACTTCGCTATATTTTTGATTTTTTTCTTATCATTTTTAGCAAGTTTTTTAACAAGGTTTTTAAGAAGTAAAGAGATTTGTAAAAACTCAAAAAAGTACTTAGTTTTTATAACAGCCTTATAATTTTTGTTAGAAATTTCATCTAAATAAGTTGTAATTTGACTAATGTCATAAACAACTTTTGCGCTCATTGTCTTAGATATAAATCCAGCGATAATAGTAGCACCCATAAAAACAAAAAATAGCTTTATCCACAAAGAATAAAAATCTTCCATAATCTGAGCTAAACTCATAGAAAGTCTTATATAGATTTTTTTACTATTTAGGGATACTTTTTTGGCTACATATAAAAAGTCTGCTTTTACTGTTTTAGAATATCTTATTATGTATGAATATTCATCCGAATTTGCCTGCATTATTTCATATCTTGAACCATGGTTATCCATAGTTGTTTTATCCGCATTGGATTCAGCTAAAACAACTCCATCATTATCTACTAACGTTACACGTAAATCTGTTTGATTATGAATCTTTTGAGCATATCTATCTAAGTTTTTAACTTCACTAATCTCTAAACTCATAATAGCTATAGCATTTTGAAGGTGTGTTTTATTATGCTCTATGATTATAGTCTTTAGTGCTACATAAGAAAGTACAGAAGTAACTAAAAGTGAACCCACGAATAATAGTAAAAATTTAATAATAAATATTTGATGTATTTTCAACAAAGTTTGTACCCTACTCCCCGAACAGTTTGAATATACTCTTTTGTTTTATCTGGGTCTATCTTTTCTTTTAAACGATTAATGGCAACATTTACAGTTCTGTACTGATACTCTTCAGAGCCATTCCAAACATTTTCTAGTAAATAATCTCTATCAAGTACAGTATTTTTATTTAATATAAATTCACTTAGAAGTTTAAATTCTAACTTTGTTATCTCTACATGTAGAGAGTTTATGCTTAATGTTCTTGAAGATTTATCTAAAAATATGTCTCGAAAAGAAAGGTTCCCCTCTTCTACTTTTTTACTTGTCCGTCTAAGAATTGCTTTGACACGTAAAAATAATTCTTTCATGTTAAATGGTTTAGTTATGTAGTCATCACCACCACGTAAAAAACCCTCTTCTATATCAGAATCTTTATCTTTAGCACTCAAATAAATTACCGGTGTAATAATTCCATCTTCACGAAGAGAAGCTACAAACTCACTACCTTCAACTCCAGGAAGATTTCTATCCATAATTAAAAGATCAATCTCTTCTTCTTCAAGTATTTGTTCGACAGTTTTAGTATTTAAAAATCCAATAACTTCATAACCCTCTTTTTCTAAGTTATACTCTAAAAGTTCTAGTAAATCTTCTTCATCTTCAACAACAACAATCTTTGTACTCATAAAAGTCCCCATCATTTATCTTGTATTATTGTACCCTAATGTTACTGCAGTTTTATTACAAGTATGTAACCATTATTTTTAATTATACTTAAAGCAAAACTGATTTATAATTGTATCAACTACTAAAGGATTACTTATGTTTGTATCATCATACAGCACTTATGTAAGTGCAAATACAAATGATAAATTAAACAAACCTAAAATTAATACGCAAAAATTTCAAGAAAAATCTTTTTCTAATATTCTATCAAAGAGTGCGACTCTTGTAGCATATGACACTAAAAATATACCTATAAATTATATTTCTAATTATAAGTCTTTTAATAACAAACAAAAACTATTAGATAAGCAAGTAAAAAGTAAAGATGAAGTGAAATTCAAAAAAATAAGTGATATTAATAATGCGAAAGATTCATATGAAAGTAATTCTTTTATGTTTTCTTTAGTAAGTATTCCAAAAACTCCAGTTAATCAAGTATCTAAAGTAAATGACTTTAATCTTCAAAACATGAAACATAAAATGGTAAATACCTATATAGAAAATGATAAGTACTACCAAATAACAGCCTAAAACTTATTTATAAACAAAAACTTTAGTTTGAACAAAATGTTTTTGTTCTCCACGATTTTGTGGTTTATTGCTAACTAAAAATCTTACTCTTGGCAAATATTTTTCTATCTCTTGAATAAAACCTTTTTTTGACCAACTATAAGACATTGTAAAACTAAATGGTATAACACGAGTATCACTATAAGCATTTAACATATTTATCTCTTTTATGTTCCAAGAGATTCCATCCACTTTTAAAGAACTATTCATTGGTCCAAGTATTGGTTTAATGTAAATTCTTTGAGCATCAATCCCTCTTGGTAACTCAATCATACCAGTTAGTTTTATCTTAAATGGTCCTCTATCTGAAGCCCCCATGAACTCAGATTTTATTGCATTCCAATTTAATCCACCAGCACCATCAGTTACATGAACATAATCAGATATAAATGTAGGATCATTTGGAACAGAAATATCTACTAATAAAGTATCATATAAACGATCTCTATAATATGATTTTTGATGAGTATTTACTCTTCTATCTTTATAAATAATTTTTTCTTTTATAATTACATTATCATGGATTAAAATAATAGGTACTATTTTCTCTTTTATAATTACTTTTGGTTTTTCTTCACAATCTTCAAACTCACAATCTAAAGCTTTTGCTGCCTTTTCTGCCGCAGAATTTGCGCGATTAAAATCTGATTGGGCAAACACTTGACTAGAGAGTAATATACTTAGCACTAAAATTATCTTTTTTAACATTTTATTCCCTTAAATTTTCAATAAACTATATTATAACAATTCTCGTTAAATAGAAATAAAATTTAATCTTTTTCTACCCATGCGTCAGTTTTAAGTAATTTATCATCATCAAACTGTTTGATTTTAAAAGCTTCTAAACATTTACCATCTGCAAATTCCATAACTGCCATCTGCAAAATTTTCTTACATTTTTTAGGTATATCAAAGTGACCTTTCATCCCAGTAATAAACTGTTTTAATGGTACTTTCGAGTCCATACCTATAACATTATCCCTACATCCAGTAAGTCCAATATCAGTAAGATATGCTGTTCCTTGTGAGATTTGAAAGTCATCTGTGCTTACATGAGTGTGTGTTCCAATTATTCCGCAAACTTTACCTTGAAGTAACATCATCATCCCACGCTTTTCACTAGTAGCCTCAGCGTGAAAATCTATGAAAATATTTTTAACACCCTCTACATGTAGAGCCTCTACAATATCTCTAGCCTTACGAAAAGCATTATCACACATTGGCATAGAGTAGTGTCCCATCAAGTTTATAACTGCTAGTTTTTCTCCAGCAATTTCGTAAATTTTATAACCACGACCACTAACCTCATCAGGATAATTAAGAGGTCTTAAAATCTCATGAGTATCAAAGATATTTTCTATCTCTTTTTTATCCCAAGAGTGGTTTCCACCAGTCATACAGTCTATTCCATACCCAACTATCTCATTTGCATTTTTAGGAGTAAGCCCAAAACCATGTGAAGCATTTTCATAATTTGCTATAACAAAGTCAATCTCATACTCTTTTCTTAATTGTGGTAGGTATTTTTTAAGCATCTCACGACCTGGACGCCCAACTATATCACCTATAAAAGCTATTTTCACTATAACACCTTCGGTTTATTATTTCTAAGATAAAATAGAACTGCTTTAATGATATCATCATCATCTTTTGAGTCTGATTTTATACTCTCTTTTGTTTCATTAGCATATGTGAAAGTTACATTTTGCCCATAGTTTGAAACAGACTTTATCTTTTTATCAAGACTTAAAAGTTTGATAACCATTAGTTCAAAAAACTGTTTTGTTGGATTGTCAAGAGTTCCAAATCTATCCATTACTTCTTCTTCAATCTCATAAATATCAACAGCAGATTCACAAGCTGAAAGCCTTCTATAAATATCAAGACGAAGTCTATCCTCTTTTACTATTTCATCAGAGATAAATGCGCTAATTGTAAGTTTTATATCTACTTTTTGACGCTCAGTTTCCATAGTGTTTGAAAGTATTTTTATAGCATCTTCTAACATTCTAAGATAAAGTGAATAACCTATGTTTTTAATATGCCCAGATTGTGCATCACCAACTAAGTTACCACCACCACGAATCTCTAAATCATGATATGCTAAAACTGAACCAGAACCTAAAAATGAGTTCGACTCTAAAGCCAACAATCTTTTTTTAGCTTCATCAGTTAACATCTCTTTATCTTGAACTATAAAGTATGCAAAACCCTCAACATGACCACGACCAACACGACCGCGAAGTTGATGTAGGTCTGCTATACCAAATCTATCTGCACCATCTACAAGTATAGTATTTACCTTTGGCATATGGATACCAGATTCTATGATACTTGTCGCTATCATCAAGTCATACTCACCAGCTTCAAACTTCAACAACTCTTTTTCAGTCTCAACTGCTGAAATTTTTGAGTGAAGCATAACAACTCTTAAATCTGGTAAAAGTGCTTTTAACTCTCCAAGTTTTATAGGCATATGGTCAATTGAATTATGAACATAAAAAACTTGTCCACCACGACGAAGTTCTCGTAAAATAACTTCTTTTATGAGTTTTTCTTCATACTCTTTTACGAAAGTTCTAACACCTTGACGTTCAGATGGTGGAGTAAGTAACTGACTCATAGTTTTTATAGAACTCATTGCTTGATTAAGTGATCGAGGAATCGGAGTTGCTGACATAGAAAGCAAGTGAACATTATGATAAAGCTCTTTTATTTTCTCTTTTTGTTTAACACCAAATTTATGCTCTTCATCAATTATTACAACACCAAGGTTTTTAAAATCAAGTCCAAAAAGTGCGTGAGTTCCAACTACACAGTCTATCTCACCAGAAGCAAGACCTTTTATAACTGCATTTTTATCTTTAGTACTTACAAATCTATCCATTTTTGCATAACGAAGTCCTAAGTCGGAAAACCTTTCATCAAGCGAACGCCAATGTTGCGCAGAAAGTAAAGTTGTTGGAACTATAAAAGCTGACTGATAGCCTGATTTTTTAGCTGCGTAGATAGTGTTCATTGCTACTTCAGTTTTTCCAAAACCAACATCACCACTTAGAAGTCTATCCATGATGTGACCAGAAGACATCTGAGTTAAAATCTCATCAACTGACTGTGTTTGGTCATCTGTATACTCAAACCCTGAAAGTGCTTGAAACTCTTTTTTATCTTTTTTACTTAAGTCAATTTTTGGAGATTTTATCAAAGCTCTTGCTGCCGCAGTATTTACTATCTGTCCAGCTATCTCCATAAGGCGTTTTTTAACCTTATCTTTTAGTTTTCCAAAGCTACCCTTGCCAAGTCTATCTAAAACAGGTGTAGAGCCTCCAGAGGCTATGTAGCGGTCTATAAAGTCTAAGTTCTCTACT
>Ga0256826_1002043_pt1 | contig 12446 bp, 14 predicted proteins | sample CV79metaG_FD_185975 | JGI IMG/M metagenome (GOLD analysis project Ga0256826, IMG submission 185975) | Hydrothermal vent microbial communities from East Pacific Rise, Pacific Ocean - CV79 | ecosystem: Environmental > Aquatic > Marine > Hydrothermal vents | place: Pacific Ocean: East Pacific Rise... | reverse complement strand
TCAAAAAGTTTTACATCTAAACCTAGTGTTTCTGCACGTTTAAACACACCTACTAACTTTAGCTCTTGTGTTGTAAATCCATTTTCTTGTCTAAAGAGTAAGCCTCGTTTTAAATAATCTTCTAATCGGCTTTTTGTTAATCGACTTAACTCTAAAAATTCTTCATCGTTATACCAGGCACCATCTGTTGTTCCTGACATAAGTTCTAGTGAACGGAGCATCATAGAGAAGTCATCTGAAAAAGTAAATTTTTTCTCTTTAAAGACTCCCTGTATTTGAGCAATAGAATAGGAAAATTGATTTTGTAAATACTTAATGAATTTAATGATATTAATACAAGATTCATCATAAAGATGCAAGTTTGGTTTTGGCTTTTCAGGTTCTGGTAACAAACCCTCTTTCACATAAAAAAGAATGGTTGACTTACTCTCACCTGTCTCTTCCATAAGATGTTTCATTTTTAAAGACATAGTTAACTCCTAATATTATGATGAAAGTATAGATTAAAAATCTTTAAATGTCAAGTGTTACCTTACGCTTTTAAATTAATTTGTTTTATACTGCTATTTTGCTATAATCTTCAACAATTCAAACAGAAATCAAAAACGGATAACTACTATGAAAAAAATTCTTCCTTTTCTCCTCTTTTCACTTCTTAATACTCAAGCACAAGTTTTAGATGCTATTGCAATTGATGTAGAAGGTCAACCCATTACTACACTTGAAATTCGGGCTGTTCAACAGAAAATGAATATGACAAAACAAGCTGCTGTTGAAGCCTTAATTAAAGATAGACTTGAGAAGTCAGCCATTGAAAAAGCAAATATCACTATTGATGATGATGCCATTCAAGAAAAAGTTAATGCAATTGCTCATGCCAAAGGTTTATCTCAAGAAAAAATGAAAGAAATTCTTATACAAAAAGGCTTAACATGGGACTCTTATATTGAGCAATTGACTACAGGAATGAAGAAAGAACGTTTCCTACAAGAACATATTCTTGCAAAGATTGACAGACCAAGTGAGAGTGAACTTGAAACTTTTTACAATACTCATCGTTCAGAATTTTCAAATGCACCTAGACAAATGAGTTTGGTTGCGTACCATAGTGATTCTGTTGAAAATTTAAAAATGGCAATTGCTAATCCAATGAAACCAATTGCTGGAGTAGAAAAAGAAAATGTTTTGGTAAGTTCAGCAGAGATGAGTCCAGCACTTTTAGATCTTATTAATAAAACAGCTGTGAATGCTTTTACAGCTCCTGTAAATACGGGAAAAGGCATTGTCGCTTATTTTGTAAAGTCAAAAGGAAGTGGACAAAGTGGATTTGCAGCTGTAAAAAATGCTGTTGCTGCACGATGGACACAAGAACAACGTGTACATGCAGCTCAAGACTTTTTTAACAAGTTAAAATCTAATGCGAATATTAGAGTGATTCGTTTATAATTCTAAAATATATTTAAATAAAGGTAATCAATGGGATTAAAAGCAGACAGTTGGATACGAGAAAAATCACTTAATGAAGAGATGATTACTCCCTTTTGCGAAGCGTTAAAAGGCGAAGGTGTTGTCTCTTATGGATTGAGTTCATATGGGTATGATATTCGTGTTAGTGATGAGTTTAAAATTTTTACCAATATCAATGCAGAAGTGGTTGACCCTAAAGATTTTAACGAAAATAATGTTGTAGACTTTAAAGGTGACATTTGTATTGTTCCTCCTAACTCTTTTGCTCTAGCTCGAACAATAGAATACTTTAAAATGCCTTCTGATACTTTAGCAATTTGTCTTGGTAAAAGTACTTATGCTCGTTGTGGGATTATTGTTAATGTTACTCCTTTTGAACCAGGTTTTGAAGGTCATATTACCATTGAAATTTCAAATACAACGCCACTTCCTGCAAAAATTTATGCCAATGAAGGAATAGCACAGGTACTCTTTTTAGAGGGTGATGAACAGTGTGAAACCACTTACTCTGATCGTAAAGGTAAGTATCAAAGTCAAACAGGTATTACATTACCTCGTATTCTTAAAGAGTCTTAAGGTTATTAGAATATAATAATTCATAACAAAAATTTTAAAAGGAAACACAATGGGTTTTTTCGATTTTATATCAAATGCAGGTAAAAAAATATTGGGCAAAGGCGATGATGCTGCTGCTATTAAAGAAGAGATAGAGAGTAGTTTTGACAACTTACCAGTTGATGGTTTGGTTGTTGGTGTAGAAGGTGATACTGTAACTTTAGCAGGAATTGCACAAGATTATCCTACACGTGAAAAAGCAATCTTAATTGCTGGAAATATAGAGGGTATTGCACAAGTAAGTGCTGATCAATTGGTAACAATGGAACAAATTTCAGAAGAAAATGTGAGAGAAATTCCAGAAGAAATTTTTTATACCATCGAAAAAGGTGATACTCTTTGGGCAATCGCCTCTAAATATTATGATGATGGAAGTAAATATACACATATTGTTGATGCAAATATTGAAGTCATCAAAGATGCTGATCTTATTTACCCAGGACAAGCAATTAGAATTCCAGAAGTTCTTGCTTAAGTAAAAAGATGCCTTTTTAGGCATCTTTTTTAAGTGATAGAATTTTTATCTAACTCTACATCAATAGCGAGTGCTTCCATTTCACCATCAATTTCTTTTCTAATTTCTACTCCTTTGACACCAACATATTTTTGAACAACTTTTATAATTTCAGCTTTCATCTCATCCATAAAAGGGTACCCATTCGTTCGGTCTCTATCAGACATAATAGCAATGGTTAATCTATCTTTTGCAACAGAGGCACTTTTTTGTTTTTTAAAAAATCCAAACATTATTTAAATATCCCTACAATTTTTTTAAATAAACCTGCATCAGATATTTCAATATTTTTCATGTCGACTTTTTGCCCACAAAGTCGACCAGAAATACGAGTATACGCTTGACCAGCTATTGATTTTTTATCTAAAATAACAGGTTTACCTTGATTTGAAGCATCAATCACACCTCTGTCTTCGGGTACTTTTCCTAAAAGTTTAATATTTAAAATCTCTAAAATATCATCACTTTTAAGCATTTCACCACTTTCAACCATGTCAGCAACAATACGGTTAATAATGAGGTACTTTGCAACCTCTTCACCTTTTTTTACTTTTGCTGATTTTGAATCTAAAATTCCAATTGCTCTATCAGCATCACGAATAGAAGAAACTTCTGGATTTACAATGACAATTGCTGCATCTGCAAACTCAATGGTATGCTCATATCCACTTTCGATTCCAGCTGGAGCATCTAAAATAACAAAATCAAAACTCTTTTTTAGTTCAGCTATTAATTTTTCTACTTTTTCTGAGTCTAATACTGATTTGTCTTTGGTTTGAGATGCAGCTAAAAAATGTAAATTTTCATTTGCCTTACTTTTGATAAGTGCTTGTTTTAATGCTGCTTCTTCATCCATAACTTGTACCATGTCATAAACAACTCGATTTTCTAAACCTAAAATCATATCTAAGTTACGTTGACCAATATCAAAATCGACTACCACACATTTTTTATTGTTTATGGCAATACCAAGACCAATGTTTGCTGTAGCTGTTGTTTTACCAACACCACCTTTTCCACTAATTACTGCGATTACAATGCCCAATTTATCTCCTTTTTCAATACAGGGGTTATGATAATTTCATTATTTTTTAACTCTACACGGTTTAATCTGTCTTCAAGTAGAGTATTATCAACCTCTACATCATGAAAAACAATATTTGCTTTTGGAGAAGCTGTTAACATCATGAAATTACCATGACAACGAATTGCACCCTCTACAACTTTAGTAATTATCAAATTACCAGTCGTTATAATGGTCGCACCACTATTAACTCTATTGAGAAGTAATAAGTCACCTTCAATGGATAACTCCTTACCACTTCGAATCATTTCATCAAGTACTGTTAGATTATTTTGCAATTGATTTGAAAGTCTTTCTAACTCATTTTGTGTAATTTGTTGAGAAACAGCTGCATCAGTTTTTTCTGCTTTTAATTCTTTTTCAAGTGCTTTTCTTGTTCTTCCTTTTGGTAAAACCATATTCTGTAAATATTTTAGATTTTTATTTTCTAAATATTCTTGAATAGTAGAACTCAGTTCACCTTGAATAACAATTAAATGATCTTTAAATAAAGTATGGTTACTGTTAAAGAAATCTATAAATTTCTTTTCATCCGTAATGGTTGTTTCATATACTTTAATTGAATATTGTTTACTCTGCAAGAAATCTCCCACTGTTATTATTTATTAACATTACAATAAGAGTTTATCAATTTTTGCATTAATAAATGGTTTAAAGGTCAGTATATACCTTATATTTTAGAGTTTTATAATAAATAAAGCGTCATAATCTTTTAATGAAAAATATATCAACTACATTTATTTATTTAAGGTTAAAGAGTAATGAAAATTATTAAATTATCAAAAGTATTAATTATCTTAATACTCTTGAGTAGCATGAGCTACTTTGGATTGAAAACATATGAAGAGGCAAAAATTTATGAACAGGCTACAAGTAACATTGCTGCCACTTGTGATGCAAATGGATTGGCTAGTAGTAAAATTGATGAATTTACTTCAATTATTTCATTGGGGTTGTTACCCAATGAAAGTAAATTGACTTTAGAAAAACTTCAAAAAAAACAAGTATTAGCAAAAAAACAGAGTCAATATTTTTTCTATTATTTTTTGATATGCTTAGTCATTGTTATAATATTCTCTTTTTTTTGTACGCTTAGAGGGACAGCTATGATACTTAGTTTTACTACCTTTATTACTCTTATTTATGGGCTTATAAACCCTATCTTAATGGTTACGATTCATAAAGAAGTAGAGTATTTAGGTAATGTTATTTTATCATTTGAATCTAAAGGGATTATTGGGTCCATCTCAAAACTTTTTGAGAATGAAGAATATGCCGTAGCCATTACTATTTTACTTTTTTCTGTGGTTTTGCCTTTGTTAAAAAGTCTTACACTAACTTTTACTCTGTTTTTTCATAAGCACCCTTGGAGCTATACTCTTGTTTCTTTCTTTAAACAAATTGGAAAATGGTCAATGATTGATGTTTTTGTTGTTGCCACTTTTCTAGTCTATTTAACGAGTAATGGAGGAGGCATTAGTCAAGCAGAAATCCAAGTTGGACTCTACTTCTTTTTAATTTATGTAATTTTATCTATGATTACAGCCATACTAACACAAAAAGTTTTGGCTAAAAGTAAAGAGGATTAAATTACCATTTTTACATCAGAATGGTCTGAAAATGCCTTGAAAATTTTATCTCTATCTTCTTGAGATTCAACTCTACATGTCATGTTTAAAGAATGAAACTTACCTTTACTAGAAGTGTTACCATTTTTAGTTTTGTAAGCACGTTCTCCTACAACATCAAAAATAACTGCTTGTAGTGCTGATTTATCCGTACCAATGATCTTATATCCCCATTCACAGGGGTATTCAATCTCTGGTTTTTCACATGAGTTACCGTCTAAAATCACCTGATTTACCTCCTGATTTCTTTTCTAATTGTACATTTTTTATAACCATTCCTTTGTCTATTGCTTTTAGCATATCATAGATGGTCAATAGCCCTAAACTAACGCCTGTCAATGCTTCCATCTCTACTCCTGTTTGTCCTTTTAACTTAACTATAAGAGTTAATTTAAAACCAGGAAGTTCTTTTAACTCTTCTACTTCCGTCTTGATTGAGGAGAGCAACAGTGGATGACACATTGGAATGAGAGAGCTTGTTTGCTTAGCTCCTTGTATTGCAGCTATTACAGCTGTTTGTAGTACGGGACCTTTTTTAGCCAAATTATTTACAACTGCATCATATGCATTTTTTGATACTTGAATAATCCCCGAAGCAACAGCGACTCTTGTTGTTTCATCTTTTTCAGATACATCAACCATTTTAGGTTTATTATTCTCATCTAAATGGGTTAAATCCATTCTTTTCCTTTATTGTCTTTTTTTAATTTTAGCAAAAATGAACTAATTTTAAATTAAAGTAAATCTTTTTTTTTAAAATTTAAAATATAAATAAAAAAAAATATTATATAGTTTAAACTAATTTTTTAACATAATTTTACATAGTTTTTGTTATTATTTGATATCTAAACATGGAGATACTTAAATGAAATACTATTTATTATCAATTTTAATTATAACATTCACCGGGTGTAGTTCAAAAAGTGATTATATATTATTTAATCAAGCAGAAAAAACTCAAAATATGGAGGTTTTACAAACTTCTGATATAAAATTTGAATATAAGATTTTAGCTCATGATAGAATATCTGTTATTGTCTATCAACATCCTGAGCTGAGTACAGCAAATATCAATAGTTTACAGCAAGAAAAAGGTCTTTTAGTTAATTCTCATGGGGACATTCGATTACCATTGGTAAAAAAAATTCATATTGCTGGGTTAACACAAACCGAAGCAGAAGAGAAAATTTCTAATGAATTTAAAACTTATCTAAAGTATCCAGATATACAAATTGAGGTACTTAATAAACGGGCTTATATTATAGGAGAAGTGAATAATCCAGGTGAGATTCCTCTTGACAATGAACGACTTACACTGTTACAAACAATCGCAAAAGCTGGTGACCTGACGGTTCAAGCAAATAGAAGATCTATTCTTGTTTTTAAAAGTGGTGATACTGAACATGTTCGTACAAGAATAGTAAATTTAACAGATGCTAATTCATTACTGACAGCTAACTTAATGATTGAACCTAATGACATTGTCTATGTAATGCCTAATAATATGAAAATATTTAACAATGGTGTGGGAGAAATTAGTCCTGTATTTAATTTGATTGGAAGCATTTTAAATCCTTTTGTAACTCTTCGAGTTTTATCAAATTAGAAAGGACTGGTTATGAAAAAAAATATGCTTTTACCAAAAACGCGTAGAGAACTGAAGTTCCGAGATATTACAAATATATTGAAACAATATAAATGGTCAATTTTTATCATCGTTTTATTATCTGTTATGATAAGTTATGTTTATATATACTTTAAACCATCTATTTATAATTCATATTCAATTATTAAGGTTAAAACTAATAAACCAGGACAGTCTGAGGATGTTATTAATAGTACAAGGTCAATTGGTGGGACAAAAGAGGTTCTTGAAGAGATAACGCTTCTTAAAACATTTAAAATTAATAAACGATCTCTCCATGATATTAATTTTAATATTCAATATTTTGTAGATTCAGGGTATAAAAAAATTGAATTATTCGGGGAGAGCTTACCTATTGAAATTAATAATATCAAAATTCTTGATAAAAGTATTATAGGGCGAATGTTTAGTATTACTCCAGGGGAAAAAGGTTATACACTCTCTTATAAAGTTCCGTATAAGGCAAAAATAAAAAAATTATTTTTTAAAACAGATGAATTAAACTTAACAAGAACGAAGTATATGAATTATAATGAGGTAATTAGCAATCCATATTTCGAATTAGAGGTAAAGAAAAAGGCTGAGTTTACAAAACCTATTTATTTTATATTACATGGAAATAAACGTGATATTTTTGAACATATGATTCATGATAGACTGGATATTTTACAATTAGAACATGATACCTCACTGATTAAAATAAATTTTCAAGATACCATACCAGAAAGAGCAAATTTATATGTGAATGCATTAACCAAAAGCTTTATTGATTACAGTATTGAGAGTAAAAATGCACAAAATAGTAAAACGTTAAATTTTATTATTGAAGAGTTAGAAAATATCAAAGAAGAATTAAAAAAATCTGAAGAAAAACTAGAACGACAACAAATTGCTAAAAATATAGTTAAGCCTTCACGTGAAGCTGCAATATATATACAAAATTTAAGTAATATTGAAATTAAGATTTCAGAAAATAAACTGAAAAAGAAATTGATTTTAAATTTAATTCAGTTTGTACAAAATAATAATAATGACCTTGATACTATAGCACCATCAGTTTCAAGATTAAATGACGACAATACCTTGGATTTGATTAAAAAACTTCAAGAAAATAAAATTTTAGAAGAAGAATTAACATTAGAATATACAGATGAGTTTCCAAGATTAAAGACTATTAGACAACAAATGTCAACAGTAAGAGGACAAATAGAATACAATTTAAAAAGTTTACATACAAATATTGATTATGAAAATGCTAACTTATTAAAGCAGAAAAAATCTTATGAACGTGATATGAAAAAACTTCCATCAAAAGAACGAGAGCTGATTAATATTAAAAGAAACTATGAAGTTAAGTCCAAAATGTATGAATATTTACTTAAAAAACAGGCAGAAAATAAAATTATTCAATTGGCAACTTTTTCAGATTATCAAATTATAGATCATGCGTATTGCTCAAATATTCCAATTAAACCTAAGCGTTCTTTGATTATGTTACTTAGTATATTTTTAGGTTTACTTTTGGGTTCAGTACTTTCTTTTATTAGACACTCAAGAAATAATTATATACAAAATAAAGACGATATTGAACAAAGTACATCATTACCACTATATGGAAGTATTCCTTACTTTAAACAACCAGCAAATCAAGTACATGTACATAAGGAAGTAAAATTACCTTTTTCAGAAAGTTTCAGAACACTGAGAACCAATTTACAATTTATGCGTAAAGAAGATAAAGGTACAATTATTTTACTTACATCAACGATTGCTAATGAAGGTAAAAGTACGATTTCTGCAAATCTTTCTACCATATTTGAAATGGCAAAATATAAAACAATAGTCATTAACTTTGACTTAAGAAAACCTAGTCTTCATAAGTTTTTTGATGTTCCAAATGAAAAAGGAGTGAGTAGTTTTTTAAATGGTCGACATTCAATAAAAGAGATTATTCAGTCTACAGAGTTTGGAAACCTAGATATTATTCCATCAGGTCCTATTCCCCTAGATCCCTCTGAACTTATTTTGTCGAAAGAGATTCCGAAACTTTTTGAAGAATTGAAAAAAATATATGAGTATATTATTATTGATACAGCACCTATTGGCATTGTTAGTGACACTAAAACGTTAATGAAATATACAGACTTGAACTTAATTATTATTCGAGAAGATTATGCTAAAAAAGATTTTATTTTGACACTAGAAGAGATGGTAGAAAAACATCAATTTGAAAATATAGGTCTAATTCTCAATGCTTCTAAAGCTAAAGGTGGTGAGTATGGATATGGTTATAGTTATGAATATAAGTACAAATAATGCATTTATTTTCTCTCTTTAAAAAAAAACCATATGCAGTGAATAGTAATCCTTTTAAGGTAGATATTCACTCCCATTTACTCCCTCAAATTGATGATGGTGTGCAGAGTTTAAAAGAGTCTATTTCGTTAATAAAACAATTTAAACTTTTAGGTTATACAAAACTCATTACAACTCCTCATGTTATTAGTGATTTCTATCCTAATAATCAAGAGATTATTATGGAAAAATTATATAAAGTAAAAGAGGCACTTAAAGATGAAGCGATAGAAATAGAAATTGAAGCAGGAGCTGAATATTATGTAGATATGAGTTTTTTAGCATTGATTGAGGAACAAAATATTGTAACATTTATGAAACACTATGTCCTTTTTGAGACTTCTTATACTGATAAACCTATTATTCTGGAACATGTGATTTACTCTTTAAAAGAGAATGGGTATATTCCTGTACTTGCTCATCCAGAACGTTATACTTATCTACATCAAGATATTGAATTGTATAAGATACTTAAAGCACAAGGTGTACTTTTTCAAGTTAATGCTAAATCACTTTTTGATAAATCTAAATCTCCTTATAAAATAGCTTTAAAGCTCATTAAATTGGGTCTTGTAGATTTTATTGGAAGTGATGCACATAGGATGCGTGATTTAACTAAACTCGAATATTTTTTACAAAGTAAAACATGTAAACAAATGATTAAATTAAATACCATTAAAAACAATTACTAAACTTATAAAAACTCTAAGGATAACAATGCAATACAATCATACTAAAGAAGTACTATTAAAAAATCAACAGAAATGGCTCATTACAGGTGTAGCAGGGTTTATTGGTTCTAACCTTGCAGAAGCATTACTGAAACTTAATCAAAAAGTTATTGCATTAGATAATTTTTCGACAGGGCATCAACATAATTTAGATCACGTAAAAGAATCGGTAACAAAAGAACAATGGGAAAATTTTGAATTTATAGAAGGGGACATAACAAATTTTGAAACGTGTAAAACGATAACATCAGGTGTTGATATTGTACTTCATCAAGCAGCATTAGGTTCTGTACCTCGATCTATTGATAATCCTGTTCTTACAAATTTTAACAATGTAACAGGTTTTTTAAATATGCTTACAGCAGCAAAAGATAATGGCGTAAATAGATTTGTTTATGCCTCATCCTCTTCTGTTTATGGAGATTCTGAGGAGTTACCTAAAGTTGAGGAGCGAACGGGTAATTTACTCTCTCCCTATGCTGTAAGTAAATATGTGAATGAACTTTACATGGGTGTATTTAAGAAATGTTATGACATGGATGCAATTGGATTACGATACTTTAATGTATTTGGTAAAAGACAAGATCCAAATGGTGCCTATGCAGCTGTAATGCCAAAATGGATTTCACAAATTCTTAGTGGTGAAGATTTATTTATTAATGGTGATGGTGAAACAAGTCGTGACTTTACCTATATTGACAATGTTATTCAGGCAAATATTTTAGCTGGAACAACAGAGAATAAAAAAGCATTTGGACAAGCTTTTAATACGGCTATTGGTGGAAGAGAGACATTAAATAATCTCTATGCAGCTATTGCAAAAGGGATTAAAGAAAATTTATCAGAATTAGAGATTAAAAAACCAATTTATAGAGATTTTAGAGCTGGTGATATTAGACATTCTAATGCAAATATTGACAAAATGAAAGAGTTATTAGGATACGAACCAACTCATACCCTTGAGCGTGGACTTAGTGAATCAATAGCTTGGTATATAGAAGATATTCAAGGGAGGAAGAAGAGTGAGTCATAAAATCGCAGTAATCGGCTTAGGATACGTAGGATTGCCATTGGCACATGCCTTTTCAAAAAAATATAAGGTCGTAGGGTTCGATATAGCTCAATGGAGAATAGATGAACTGCGTTCAGGAATAGATAGAACACTTGAACTCTCAACAGAACAAGTAAATGAAGCCATTGGAAATAAAATGGAGTTTACGAATGTACTAGAAGAGATAGCTGAATGTAATATCTATATAGTAACCGTACCAACCCCAATAGATAAACATAAGAAACCAGACTTAACCCCACTACTAAAAGCATCAGAGTCTATTGGTAAAGTACTAAAAAAAGATGATATTGTTATCTATGAGTCAACAGTATACCCAGGAGCAACAGAAGAAGATTGTGTTCCTGTCTTAGAAAAAGTATCAGGACTAAAATTTAATGAAGATTTTTATTGTGGTTATAGCCCAGAACGTATTAACCCAGGAGATAAAGAACATACCGTTACAAAAATATTAAAAGTAACAGCAGGTTCAACTCCTGAAATTGGTAAAAAAGTAAATGACCTCTATGCCAGTATTATTACAGCAGGAACCCATTTGGCTCCAAGCATAAAAGTAGCAGAAGCAGCAAAAGTTATTGAAAACTCCCAAAGAGATATTAATATTGCTTTTGTTAATGAACTCTCCATGATTTTTAATAAATTAAATATTGATACCAATGCAGTTTTAGAAGCAGCAGGAACAAAATGGAACTTCTTACCCTTTAAACCAGGTTTGGTAGGTGGACACTGTATTGGTGTAGACCCTTATTATCTTACACATAAAGCACAAGAAGTAGGCTATAACCCAGAGATTATCTTGGCAGGAAGAAGACTTAACGATAATATGGGAATCTATGTAGCGAACCAAGTTATTAAACTTATGATTAAAAAAGGTCAAAAGATAGAAGGTTCAAAAGTTCTAGTTCTTGGAATTACTTTTAAAGAGAATTGTCCTGACATTAGAAACTCTAGAGTAATTGATGTTATTAAAGAACTGCAAGAGTTTGGTTGTGATGTTGCAGTGAGTGACTATTGGGCTGATAAAGAAGAAGTTCAACGTGAGTATGGTTTAGAACTTCAAGAACAACCAAAAATAGATGAATATGATGCTCTTGTTTTAGCTGTTGCTCATAATGACTATAAAGCATTGGATTTAAAATCAAACAACGGAAAAGTTGTTTTTGATATTAAATCCATTTTGGATGATAGTGATGGTCGGCTATAGTCTATGACCCAATCACCTTTATCACTCATTAACAATGGAGAGAGTCAAACTGTAGAGTTTAAAACTTCTTTCCAAAAAGAAGTTATAGCCTCTGTGGTTGCTTTTGCTAATGCTAAAGGTGGTAAGGTTTTTAT
>Ga0256826_1002042_pt1 | contig 12452 bp, 18 predicted proteins | sample CV79metaG_FD_185975 | JGI IMG/M metagenome (GOLD analysis project Ga0256826, IMG submission 185975) | Hydrothermal vent microbial communities from East Pacific Rise, Pacific Ocean - CV79 | ecosystem: Environmental > Aquatic > Marine > Hydrothermal vents | place: Pacific Ocean: East Pacific Rise... | reverse complement strand
CACAAGTGGCGATATGTACCTGATGATTTTTGGGGTTTAGAGTCCGATCTTATCCCTTTTGTGAGTGGTGAGCTAGGTACGCTCTCAGTCAAAGCGAGTACAGGGGGCACTTGGCGGGTTGGTCATAATATTCCACATGATTTTGGTTCAAGTAATATGGATGAATATGGTGAAAATGGTATCCCTACGACCAATGAACTTAGCTATAGACATGAGAGTAAGTGGCACTACTACTTTAATTTTGGAGCAGGTGCATCACTACTACTTTATGATGTCTTTTTGGATGCGGAGCTTAATGATGGTTCTCAGTCGGTGGATAAGTATTATTTACGTGGATTTGGAAACTATGGGGCTACGCTTGGTTATGGTCACTTTGAAGTGACCTATATTCGTACCCATTACACAAAAGAGTTTAAGACACAAAACTTGTTGAGCAATTATGGCTCACTACTTTTTGTCTATACGTTTTAGACCTTACTCAAAGATGTAATCCATTTCTCCATCGCTTCATTCGCAGCGGGATTAGGTGCTTTTAAAAATGAGATCACAAAACTATCTTTTAACTCAGCTACACCGATAGAACGTGGTCTTGCCGCTAGCATCTTCGGATCCATTAAGCTTTTTCCAAAACAGCAGAGAATGTTCTGTGCATCTAGGATCTCATCAGAGATTGTACCTGCTCCGCCTAAAGAAGTGGTATGGGCATAGTGGTTAAATGTAGCGATGTAGGTTGCTACGGGGTGGGCTTCTATGTTGGACTTTAAAGCAGCTAGGATTTCAGGAACATTTTTATGGTTGATTGCTGTTTTATCTATGGTGGTGGTGTAGATAGGGTAGTCTTGGTTTAGGGTTTCTTGTTGCATTTTTTGTCTCTCTTTTTGTGGATTAGGCTTTACTTTTTTTATTTAGGTTAAGCTGATGTTATTTTCTTGTATATTGACTTTGGTTTCGTTCTTACTAGGAGCGCCTTCGGCTTTATATTAATGTCTAAGCCTTCGGTGATGCTTCGCATAACACCTACGGTTTCGTTCGCTGTAAAGCCCAGAAATGGGCTTTACTTATCGCGAACTCACATCTTAGGTAGTCGTGGGAATTTTCTTAGTTTGGTATTGCGGCAGTACCAACCCCACCCTTTTTTCATCATATGTCCAACGACTGGCATTGGGAGCATAAAGGCCTTTTTGTGATCTCTAAAGACAAATCCAGCACCATCGCCTGTATCCATAACACATAAGATGTTAAGGTGTTTGATGTACCCTTTACGGCTACTTGAACCTTTATCACGCTCTTGGATGTTAAAGGCCACATTTTTAGCCATGACTTCGGCCACATGTCCTTGTTTTGCACGCCAATCAGGACCTTCGAGTGCGGCAGTATCACCAACAGCATACACATTACTAAGTTTACCATCAAGCATGACTTCACAGTAGTCATTGATGGTGACAAAGCCTGCTTCATTGGTTGGTAAGTCAGAACTTACAATGACATCATGACCTGTTCCAGCAGGGATAAACATGGTAAAGTCAGCTTCTAATTTACTCTCGTCTTCAAAGATAACACCATCTTCTTCAAAACGTTTTATCTTTTTACCAAATTGCTTTTTGAGTTCATTTTTAGCAAATATTTTGTCCATCATGGCTAAGGCTTGATCGCCCATACGTGCACCTGGTTGTGCCATTGGCGCAAAAAAAGTAAGTTCAAATTTATCGCGAATACCTTTTTTCTTTAACATATTATGAAGATTGAATATTAGCTCAAACCCCGGACCACCTCTCACGGCAGAACTATCTTTAGGATTTCCACCAAAGCCCATAGCGATTTTACCGCTACCTTTTGCGACAAGGGCGTCAATAGCATCACGGATCTCAAGCGATTGTTTAGGTGCCGCGCAGATAGAGAGGGTGTTTTCTATGCCCGGGTGTTTCATCTTGTGTGCACCAAGTGCGACGATGAGGTAGTCATAATCTTCGATGGTTCTTCCAGAAGTAAGGGTAACACGGTTCTCTTTGGCAGCAATGTTACTCACGCCATCAACAATAAGATTAAAGCCGTGTGCCTTTTGGAGTTCATTTAGATCGACACAGACATCTTTGAACTCAGCACCATGAGTGGGGACCCAGATAGAAGTTGGGTAGATATAAAAGTAGTCACGATCACTCACTAAAGTAACGTCATAGTCTGCTTTACAGAGATAAGCGGCTGCATCTACACCTGCAAAGCCACCACCGAGCACTAAAACTTTTTTTGCCATCATCAACTCCTGTGTTACAATGTAATGTCTCTTTAGAGATTACTATACATTATAAAAGTTATTACATGTGTAATAATACATCAAACTGACGATTAAAGTCAAGATATAAAATAATTTAGCCGTCAATAAAGGGTAGTTATGAGAATAGTTGTAGCAGGTTTAGGTGGTGTGGGTGGTTACATCGGAGCGCATCTCTGTTCTTTAGAAGATGAAGTGATTTTTCTTGCGCGAGGAGAACATGCTCAAGTGATAGAAGAGCAGGGACTTCTTATGAAAGAGGATACAGAAGAATTTTTAGCACATCCTAATAGTGTGCGTACGGCAGAAGCTTTGGAAGGTGAGATCGACCTACTATTTCTTTGTGTGAAGAGTTACGATATTGAGACGGTACTCTCCGCATTGAACAATAATGTCACGTCAGAAACCATAATTGTTCCTTTTGCCAATGGTGTTGAACATAAAGAGCGCATTGATGCCTTAGTGGATGCAAAAGTTTTACATGGGGCAGTTTACATCTTGGCACATAAAGAGCGTGCTGGTGTGATTGTTAAAAAAGGAAAAGTTTTTGCAGCACTCTTTGGTGCTCAAAGTTATCCAGAGGAGACGGCTTTAGTTGCTTCTCTTTTTGAGAAGATGGGTCTGCGTTACAAAACACCGAAAAATATTGAAGAGGCTATTTGGAAAAAGTATCTTTTTATTAGTGCTTTTGGTTCGCTAACAAGCTATTTTGATACTTCGATGCGCTCAGTATATGAACTGCACAGAAATTGGGCGGAGACACTGTTACAAGAGATTGCAGATGTGGCTGAAGCTAAGGGTATATTTATACAAGGTGAAGTACAAAAAGCACTTAAAACAGCATCTTCATTACCACAAGATGCAAGCAGTTCTATGCATCTAGATTTTCAAAACAAAAAAAGAACAGAGGTAGAGACACTGTGCGGTTATGTGGTGAGAGAGGCAAAGAGACTACGTCTTCCAACACCGATGATGGCAAAGATATATGGTGTTTTAAAACATAAAAATGTGCTCCATCTATAATCCTAAAATAGAATATATTTACTATTAAATAGTAGTAAATATATTAAAGTATAATATTATTACTATTTTATTCAAACTATTTTATAGTTTCAGTTGATAAAGCGAAAGGGACTCTATTTAGTAAGTAGATTAATAAGTTGTCAACACAGTAGCCTTTAAAGCGGGTGCGATATGTTACAATTTTCATACAAATATGTTGATGAGGATGAGTGTATGAATGAAGTGACGTACCAAAACAAGCGAGAGAGTGAGGTGTTACAACTTGGTTCTGAGCATACTGAGTATAAGTACACCTATTCACCAGAACTTTTAGAGACCTTTGAAAACGTGCATCCTCAACGCGACTACTGGGTTGCTCTTAATGCTGATGAGTTTAGCTCTCTCTGTCCAATCACCAACCAACCCGACTTTGGTACCCTCATCATCAACTATATTCCTGATATTAAGATGGTAGAGAGTAAGTCGTTAAAGCTCTATCTTTTTAGTTTTATGAACAGTGGTGAGTTTCATGAAGATGTAGTGAACAAGATCGGTAAAGATCTTGTAGCGTTAATGTCCCCCAAATACTTAGAAGTGGTAGGGCTCTTTTATCCGCGAGGAAATATCAGCATCCATCCAACCTTTAGTTACAGTAATGATGAAGAGAAATATATAAAGATAGAAGAGCATCGCTTTATGAACCGTAACCTTAATCCACAGCGTATAGGATAGAACATGAACTTTAGAAAAATAGCCATTCAAAAAGGGAGCAAGATCCAATACAGCTCCCCCGAACTCCTTTTTCTAGCTAAAAGTGGCCAACCTTATCGTGGTACACTCTATATTAACTTTGTAAGTGCGGGTGAAGGTTTCGATATGAGGGACTTTAAAACCTATCTTACATCACTTCGAAGTGAGACGTTTAATGCAGAAGATATTGCATATGAAATTTATATAAAAATTTCAGAGAGTGTTGAGCTGGAAGCATTAGGCATTACAGTTGATCTTACTGCTAGAGGTGGTATACAACAGCGTATAAGTTTTGGAATGGACTTTGAGGTAGTTCCAAAACCAAATATGTTTCAAGTAGGGTAGTTCTTTAGCATTAGTGACCTAGAAACATGGTTTAGCTGTCTTTATTAGTCTTTGTATTATCAAACTGATACACAACACCAGCTTCATAATCTTTCACTAACTTTGTAAAACACTCAGCTATCTCTTTCATCGTTTCTATGTTCGGCTCGATGTAGATCTTATTTTTACTTTTTGTCATCGTCAAAATCTCGGCATCTTTTAACTCTTTTAGGTGTCGAGAGATGGTAGGCAGCGCAAAGTCAAACTGCTCTGCAATGCTGCTGACACATGTTGCTTGTGCTATGAGGTCATCTTTAGGTTTCGTATCATCAATGGAACAAGCGTAACCACCAGTAAAGATATTTTTAAAAATCTTGAATCTGGTTTCATTGCCTAGTGCTTTGAAAATTTTGATCTTCTTATCCATGTCAAGCATCAATTACCTTAAATATTTTATTTATCAGATTATAGCCAAACTGTATCTATTTAGCAATTTAGACAATTAACTTTAGTTTAAGTAAGAAGCAAATAAACTGCTGTCATTCAATTTAGCAAAATAGCTAATTAGATAAATAGAAAAGGAAGAAGCCTATGAATAGATTAAAATTGGTAAGTGTTGCACTTTTAGTATTGAGTTTAAATGCGACACTGTATGCAGGAAGTAAGACAAGTGAGGCATTGATTGCTCAAGCCAAGAAAGAGGTGAAGTCTATTTCGCCTCAAGACCTCAAAAAGAAGATCGATAATGAAGATGATATTTGGATGCTCGATATTCGTGAACCCTATATGATCCCGGAAGGTTCTATAGAGGGGATGGAAAACGTAGAAATAGCCAGAGGACTGTTAGAGTTTAATCTTGAATCACAGATCAAAGACAAAAATGCTTTTATCGTAGTCTATTGTCGTTCAGGTAAAGGTGCGGCACTTGCTACAAAGATGATTCAAAATAATCTTCATTATAAAAATGTTGTCTTCTTAGTAGGTGGTCTTAACGCATGGTTAGGAGCTGGGTATAGTATCTATAGTAGCTTCGGTGAGATGAAACTCGTAAAATAAAAAAGGATATAACTGATGAAAAAATTAATATTAATACTCGTACTAACATTAGGTGCTTACGCCTCTGAGGTCTCTTGGTTTCACTCTTATCCTGAAGCAATAAAAGCAGCCAAAAGTGAGCATAAGCCTCTTCTACTTTTTATGAATAAGCCTGGTTGCGGCTCTTGTGCCTACATGAAAGAGAATGTCTTTACAGATGAAAAGATCATAGACTATCTTACTAAAAATTACATTGCAGTCTCACTTGATATTCATAAAAATGATGCACCAAAAGAGTTCCAAGTACAGGTGACACCCGTGTTTCACTACATCAATGGTGATGGTAAGAAGATTAGAGAGACTCTTGTAGGTGGAAAGACCGCACCGTTCTTTCTCAAACTTCTTAAACAAGCTGAAAAAAATAACAAATAGTTGTGAAACGTATAGTCCTCTTTGTATGTTTACTCTCTTCATCTCTTCTTGCATATGACAGTGTAGAGGAGGCTTTAGATCAAGGAGCAGAACATCCTATAGCTCAGTCATCTGCCTATGAAAAAAAGTCTAAAGATACCTTTGTTGTTAGTGGACATTACCGTGGGCGTTTTGATATCTACGATGGCGTTAACAAGGTTGCTTATGGTGATGAATCTATTGATGCTAAGGGGAATGTTCGTGGCGAATCAGATGATACCATTTACCTACAACAGATCATCGCGGGTTTTACATATACACCTAATGCTGATTGGCAGATAAAGGCTTATATGTATGACTCTCGTTCTCTAGGATCGTCTCTAGATGCAGATGACTTCACCAAAAATGCAGGTACATCTGATGAGTATAGAATGTCCTATTATGATGACCATTTTGAGCTCTTTGAGACTTACATCCGACGTTATAACTTCTTTACAAAAGCACTTACCTTCACCCTTGGTCGTCAACAACTTGGTTACGGTGACCGACGTATTTTTGGACCCGGTAAATGGGGTAACACTATGGGATGGCTTTGGGATGCAGGACATCTCTCTTACAAAAATGAAAAAGACTTCATAGACCTTTGGTATGGACAGACCCGTGTTAAAGAACCAGATGACTTTAGTATTGTTAACAAGCACCGCTACCAAGGTGTAGGGCTTTATTCTCATTTTGAATTTACATCTTTTAAGATAGAACCTTTTGCAGCATGGAGAAACAATCTTCATTATGATGAGAAGTCTGAATTGAATTATTATTATGGTGGATTTAGAGCTTATGATTGGAGTGCTGGGTTTATATACGACAGTACCTTTGTGAAACAAGGTGGTAAGTTTGGCGACAGTGATGTCGATGCTTATGCTTATGTAATAAAGGCAGGGTATCAGTCTTCAAGCCGATATAAACCAATGTTTACATTAGGTTATGTCTATGCCTCTGGCGACAAAGATTCTAATGACAACAAGGCTGAGACATTTTCTGCACCTTTTGGAGCCAATGATGGACTGCACTATGGTCGCATGGATATTATGGTTTGGGAAAATATGAGTGACATGCAAGCCAAATTTGTATTGTCACCCCTAGAAAACATGAAAGTGCAGTTTGAATACCACCACTTTAATTTGGCACAAGCCAATGATAAATGGTACTTCTTTGGCTACAAAAACCTACCAGGCAACAGCTATACAGAGATAGGTGATGAATATAACCTTATTGTAAAATACAATGTACTAAAAGATCTAGACCTGTTGGCTATAGGAACATATTTGAATGCGGGTGACTTCATTAAAAAGAATGATATTGCTCAAAACAATGCATCCAAGATCTTCTTACAGTTTATGTACAAGTTTAAAATATAGAGAGGTCATCCCATGGCAGACAACAAACTTCAAATACTAGAGAGAGAACAACACTGGGATGCTATTTTTAAAACTGCAGATTACACTCAAGTTTTATGGCATCAAGCCTCTCCCGAGAAATCGGTAGAACTCATAGAGAGATATGCTACTAAGGATGCCAAGATCTTAGATGCTGGTTGTGGAGCTTCGTTTTTAGTGGACAGGCTACTGCGTCATGGGTACAAAGAGATAACACTTCTTGATACTTCGAAGACCTCACTCGACATTATTAATGAACGTGTAAACAGTGAGGAACTGGAGTTTGTATGTAGTGATATCCTTAACTTCTCAACGGAGCAAATGTTTGATATCTGGCACGACAGAGCAGTCTTTCATTTTCTATTAAACAAAAAAGAGAGAGAAGCGTACTTTAACGTCCTGCAAGATTCTCTGAAAAGTGGTGGTACCGCTATTATCAGTACCTTTAAAGTAGGGGGACCAGTTCAGTGTGCAGGGCTTGACATCGTTCAGTATGATCATGAAAAGATGTGTGAAGAACTTCCTAACGGCTTAGAACTTATTGAGAGTGAAGCGTATATGCATATCACACCCAAAGAGAGTGGACAGGAATATATCTACTTTGTCATCAAAAGTCTTATTTAACAAGTTTACCTTCAAATCCCATCTCTGCAAGAGCTTCTTTGACCTTTTTCTCATCCACATCTGACCCATCTTTGCTCTTTATGATCATGGTCTTGCTTTTATAATCAACATGGCTTTTGTAGTTTGGAAAGTCCTCTGCAAAGCTCTCATTGATACCACTTGAACATCCTTCACAGGTCATACCACCGATCTGCAATGATAGCAGGTCTGATGCTGATAAAACGGCACTAGCACAGATAAGTGCAAACATAAATTTTTTCATAATCCCAACTCCTTTTTAATGGCTTTGATTTCTTTAGTAACATCACCCAAACAGCATCCACCACTTGGGTTCAGTACTTCACAGGCACATCCAGGATTTTCCATCTTAGTTTTGATGTCAGTAAGTGCAACGGTCTCTCCTGTGTTTAACAACTCATCTTTTATCTTCTCTTTTGTCCACTCAAAGCAGTAGCAAATGGTAGCGAGACTAGCCCCTTCTTTAAGACCGACCACGACGCTAAGATCTTTTTGTGTCAAGAGGGTCTCATCTCTAAAATAGACGGTCTCACAGGTCGATGTCTTGCAGTAGTAAAAACCATCTAAGCAGCTCAAGTTCTCCTTTGACTGTTCTGTTAACAAGGCATTTAAGGTTTTACCTAAAACCCCTTTGGCTTTTTCTCCACAACTAGGACAGACTACTTTACCTTTTGGCTGTGGTGTACAGCAGTTATCACCTTCAGTGCTGTTTTCTGCTCCCGTTGAACAGGTATCTGTAGTTGAACTACAACAACTCTCTTTTTTGACCTCTTTTTTAACACTTGAAAAATTAAACATTTTGTCTCCTTTTATTTGTTACTTCCACATTTACCAGCGCCACATTTTCCTGCACCGCACTTACCGCCACCACATTTTGAAGTTGCTTTATCAGAAGCGGTCTCTTTACTCTCTTCATTATATTTACTTACAGTGACACCAGTTATAGGTGTTCGCTTACCATCTTGTGTGTAAGCAATGGGCTTGTACCCTGTAGTTGCGATAGCTTTTGCGATCTCTTCTACTGACGTTTTTGTCTTATCGAAACTAATAAACGCATTTTTATCATCAGATGAAGCTTTGACACTACCTACTGCACCTGTCTCAAGCACCACTTTTTCTATGGTCGCTTCGCAGGCCTTACAGGTCATACCTTCTATGTCAACCTCGATCTTCTGTATGTTTTGTCTCTCTATCTGTATGGCTTGTTTGTCACTAGAGATAAAGGTGTCTCCCCAGTAAGGAAAAGAGAGCATCACGACTGAAAAAAGTGTAATGAGGGCTAAAAATGTTTTGGTGTACCAAAAAGAGACTTTGCCTTCTTCGTCGGGATCACAAGCACACTCCATGCCTTGTTTTTGAGGTTTTAACTTGTCCCACCAAGCATAGGCTAAAACAACCACTGTTAAGGTAATCAAGTAAGGACGAAAGGGTTCCATCCACGAAAAGCTTGAAGCCATACCTGTTGAGCCAGCCAAGACCGCCAAAACAGGGGTTATACAACAGAGCGATGCCCCTATGGCAGCCAAAACACCTGTTAATAGTTTTTTATCTATCATGACTTATTCTTTAGTAACATTGTGAGGTACGCTAATTGATTAGGAGCGATTGTGTAAAAGATCGTCATCCCTTCACGCTTACTTATTAAGATACCACCATCTTTTAACTTACGTAGATGCTGCGAGATAGGGGACTGGTTCATCTCTAAAACATCACTCAGATCACAAACACACATGCGGTCAAACTCTAGAAAAAGTGTGGTGATTTTTAGACGGACTTTATTGCCTAAGAGTGAAAAGATCTTGGCTTGAGCTTCTATATAGGTCTCATAACTCTCTAAACGCGCTTTAGCATTTTTTATAAGGTCTGTGTCTACCTCTAAACGACAACAACTTGTATCACTCATTATCTCTCCTTTTCAACTATATTAGTATATTCTAATATAGATCAATACTAAGGATGAGTCTTAGGAAAGGAATATAAGCCTATATTAATAATCGAAGATAGTAAGAAGTGGTTTAGCTTGTGTAGTATAAATAAGTTGGTGGAGGCATCACATTTTAATGATGCTCTGGCAACCTAAATAGTGGTGTAATAAAGCAGACTATCTTTTACAGCAACTCATTGGCAATATCGTCCACATGATCACGCTTACCATACTTGACATGGTAAAAGCCAAGTCCAAAGGCAGTGATCAGTGATGGTACAACAAACCACATCACATTGAACGCCATCATCGCATAATAATCGACCATGCTAAAAAGGGCGATAAAGAGAAAAAAGTAGACAAGACTGACTTTTAGAAACTTCAACATTCTAAATTTTCTTGGTTTATGGTGATGATGTTGCTGGTGTTGTCTATGTGCTTTATGTTGGTTCTTTTTAGACATCTGTTGCTCCTTGTTTAAAGACTAATATATCTATGTGGAGTTGCTTGAGAAGGGTTAACGTAACAGACGCTTCTAGAAAAAATTCTCTATCATCAAAGCCTAAGACACAAAGGTCATATCCACCTTGTTTGATATGTTTTTCTAGGTCATCTTCTAAAGATGAATATTGCTCTAAAAATGTTCCCTCAAGACCCATGGACTTTTTGAGGTTCTCAAAGTTTTCTTTCTGACTCTTTTGTATTGTCTCATCTAGCGCTATCTCATAACTGTTGTCAACAGGCATACTCAAGAAATCAACATCAGTCACAGCTGGGTCTATAAGAAAACGGTGTTCATGAAGCAGTGATATCTTGCTTGATGCAAATAGTTTCTGAGCATACATAATGGTAGGTTCTGTTGTTTCACTCAGATCTACCGGTACTATAATTTTTTCATAATCACTCTGCTCTCTTTTAACAACTAAGAGCGGGCTTTTTGCATGAGAAACGATTTTGGTTGAAAGTGTCTGATCATATTCAAGTACAAGCAGTATGTTGTGTGGGTCATGTTTTGTCAATCGTTCAATATGTGAGAGTGTGTCATCGATGCGAATATAGACAAGGGGCTTCACTTTACTACCAAGTTCTACTAATGTTGAGACAATATGTTCTTCAACTTTAGCCACATCAACACGCTCATCTGAGACCTCTTTAAAACGAAAATAATCTGGAAGTGAAAATAGAGGCGCCTCATAAACATAAAGTATCTGTAGATCAGCTTCTTGTTTATTGCTAATTTGCAGTGCTTTTTTTAAGATGCTCTTGGTCTTTTCAAGATCGTTAATAACAACTAAAATAGTATTAATGGACATGGCGCTTCCTTTTATATTTTTTATAAGCTATCGGTACTTATTATAGAGCGCAATTCCTTGTTCTTCGTTTTATGCAGTAGCATTTCTAATGTGTCACTTAGCTTTTAAATTTTGAAATGCCTCTGTAATCTCTTCTGCCTGGAGTAGCCCCTCAAGAAAGATATCCCCCTCCAACACTAAGGTTGGGTCTTTTCGCACGCCAGCTTCTATGGCTTTTTGTGTATCGTACTCAAAAGAGAACTGTACCCGTAAAGGGAGTTGTCTTATGGCACAACTTAACCGTTTTGAAAACTTTGCACACGCCATTTTGTCACCATATAAAGTGGCTTTATAGAGTGGGTAGTGAGACTTGTCTCTGTTTAGAATCTCACCTTCTTTCATCTCATGACATGTATCTGGCATTATAAAACTCCTACTATTTGTGTTTGCCTTACTCTTGTATGATCGCTATTTTACTATGATCTCTTCCATACTCACACTGAAAGGTGACATGTGTAATCTCAAATTCGTCATGTAACCTTGTTTCAAGCGTATCCATGATTTTAGAAGCGTTGTCTAAGGTGAGGTTCTCTTGAAAATCCAGATGTGCTTCCATATGGATACGGTGGTCATTTAATTGCCATAGATGCAGATGGTGCACATTGTTGATACTATCAAGAGACTCTATCATGGTGATGACTTTTGTTAGATCCACTGATGTCGGTGTAAACTGCATTAAAATCGAAGCGGACTCTTTGACAAGGGCAATAGAAGCCGAGATCAAATAGAGGGCGATGAGTAGAGAGATGAGGGGATCGATCCAGTAAAGTGAATAGTAGTACATTAAAAGACCGCCAACAACTACAGCCACACTGGTCATTACATCGGTTAGCAGATGTAGATAAGCTGCTTTAATGTTCATGTTTTCATGGGCATCATCTTTAACGAGCAAAACACTTGCCGTGTTAAGTACAATACTCAGTATTCCCAGCCAGATCACATACATGGAGTCAACTGTTTCAGGATGATAAAACTTGTGAAAAGCCTCTACAATTAAAAAGATACCAATACCTATAAGTACTGAAGCATTAAAAAGTGTGGCCAAGATCTCTGCACGTTTATAGCCAAAGGTTCTATTTTGCGTGGCATCTTTTAAAGAGAGCCTATTGGCCCACCACGCTATGAGTAGTGCTAAGACGTCACTAAAATTATGCATAGCATCACTGAGGAGTGCTAATGAACCTGAAAGTATTCCGCCAACAATTTGTGAAAGTGTTATGATGATATTGAGAAGCACCGTGATAAAAAGATTTTTACCGCTTACTTCATGATGGTGATGTTCACTCATTTTCTACCTCACTCTTTTT
>Ga0256826_1002041_pt1 | contig 12461 bp, 17 predicted proteins | sample CV79metaG_FD_185975 | JGI IMG/M metagenome (GOLD analysis project Ga0256826, IMG submission 185975) | Hydrothermal vent microbial communities from East Pacific Rise, Pacific Ocean - CV79 | ecosystem: Environmental > Aquatic > Marine > Hydrothermal vents | place: Pacific Ocean: East Pacific Rise... | reverse complement strand
ATAATCTATGATTTAATTGATGATATTAAAGACTTATTATCTGGAATGATGAGTGAAATTGTTGTTGAAGAAAATACAGGTCAAGCACAAGTTTTAGAAACATTTGTTATCCCTAAAGTTGGAACAATTGCTGGAACTAAAGTTACTGATGGTAAAGTTGTACGAGGTGGTATGGCTAGACTTATTAGAGATGGTGTTGTTGTATATACAGGAACTATTGAGCAACTTAAAAGATTTAAAGATGATGTTAAAGAAGTTGCTAATGGATTTGAATGTGGTATTATGTTTAAGAAATTTAACGACATTAAAGTTGGCGATTATATCGAAACATTCATCGAACACAAAGAGCAACAAAGCGTATAAAAGTGCAATCTTGCACTAGAGTCTATACTTGAGGTACTAAAGTACATCTGCGTATAGACTTTAGCACAATCTCACACTTTTCTACACTTTGTTAATTTTATTAATAATAAAGAGAAAAAATGAATAACAAAAGTGTAAACTTACAAAGAACAGAATCTTTACTTAAAGAACTTATCCCTGAAGCCTTAGCTGAACTATCTGATTTTAGAATTAACTCACTTACGATTACTGATGTTGATTGTAAAAATGGTAAATATGATGCTAGAGTATTTTTTGATGGATCTGATTTATCACCTGCTGAATTAAAAGAAGTTAGACAGCTTTTACGAAAAGCTAGTTCAAGAGTTAGATCATATTGTTTAAATGCAACTGGATGGTATAAGTGTCCAAATTTTGAATTTTTAAAAGATGATATGGTAGAGAAAAATTTAAGAATGGAAGATTTATTTTCGCAAATTGCGAGTAAAAAATCTTCAAATGAAGAAGAATAGGGTAATAAAATGCAATTAGAAGAACAAATTAAAATAGCAGTAGAAGCTTGTGATGTTATGTTATATGATATCGTTAATACAAGAGAAAATGGTGATACAATTTTTAGAGTAAATATCACTTCACAAGGTGGAGTTACACTTGATAAGTGCCAAGAAGTATCTAAAATGATATCTCCTATATTAGATATAAATGAACCAATGAAAGGAAGATACAGACTTGAAGTATCTAGTCCTGGAATTGAAAGAAAATTATTAAATATTGATCATTTTAAAGGTTCAATTGGAGATAAAATAAAATTTAAAAATTATAATACTGAAGTATTTAAAGGTATACTTTTAAGTGTTGAAGATGAAGTATTAACTTTCCAAGATGAAAATAATGAATCATTTAAAATAAATTATGATGATGTACTTAGTGCTTCAACATATTATGAATGGACTAAATAGACTTTTAGTTTATGAAAAATAGATATATGCAAAAAGCTTGTACTGAAGCTTGGAAATATCAATTTTTAACTTATCCAAATCCAGCTGTTGGGGCTTGTGTAGTAAGAGATAATATTATTTTATCTACTCAAGCTCATAAACTTGCTGGTATGCCTCATGCTGAAGTAAATGCTTTAAAATCAGCTTTTTTAAATCAAAATCCAAACTCACAACTTAAAAATCTTACATCATCAAATGATATACATCACTTTTTAATAAATAATCATAACAATTTTTTTAATGACTGTGAAATATATGTAACTCTTGAACCTTGTAATCATATAGGTAAAACGCCTGCATGTGCTAATTTACTTAAAAGTGTAAATATCAAAAAAGTATACATAGGTACACTTGACCCAAACAATGAAGCATCAGGTGGTTTACAAACTTTAAGAGATGCTAATATAGACGTTGAATATAATATTATGAAGCGAGAATGTGATGATTTGCTCTATCCATTTTTAAAGTGGCAAAAAGATAGTTTTAGATTTTTTAAAATTGCTATGAGAAAAGATGGAAGTATTGATGGTGGATATATAACTACACAAGATTCTTTAAACTTAGTTCATGAAATAAGAACAAAGTTAGATTTACTAATAATTGGTGGAAATACTGTAAGAATAGACAGACCAACTTTAGATGCTAGATTTGCGAAAATAAATAAATCTAGTGATATTTTAATATACTCAAAACAAAAAGTTTTTGATAAAGATATAAACTTATTTAAAGTACCTTTACGAGCTGTTACTATTTCAGATGATATCAATAATATAAAAGTAAACTTTTCAATGGTAGAGGGTGGTTATAGCTTACTTGATACTATTAAAGATGATATTGATATGTTAATGATGTTTGTTTCACATAAAAATAAAGATTCTAAATCTTTTGATATACAAAGTTTAGGATTTAATATTGTTCATTCTTATTTTTTAAATGATACTGATGAAGTTATCTTTTTAAAATAGTATGACTAATTTTATATTTAAAAATCAATTTTCTTCACAATTATTAAACAAAACATTAAATCACCCAAATATAAAAGTTGGTCTATTTTCTTATTATTCTGGATTTTACCATAAACATGATTTTTTAGGATGTGTTAGGTATTTACACGATAAAAGAAAAGATGTTGATAAACTTATTATTGGTAATTATTGCTCTATTGGTTCAGGGGCAGTTTTTATGATGGGTGGAAATCAAGGACATGAAAAAGATTGGATTAGTACTTTTCCATTTGCATTTCAAGCAAATATTTTTAAAGATGCAAAAAATGGCTTTAAAAATGTTGGTGATACTAAAATAGGAAATGATGTTTGGGTTGGAAGTGAAGCTATGATTATGCCAGGAATTACTATAGGAAGTGGTGCAATTATATCAGCACGAGCTCTTGTAATAAAAGACGTATTACCTTATGAAATAGTTGGAGGAAATCCAGCAAGTCACATTAAATACCGTTTTAGTAAAGAAGAAATAAAAAAATTGGAAAAAATAAAATGGTGGAATTGGGAAGAAGAAAAAGTAAAAGAGGCTATGCCTTTTATTTGCGATAATAATATTGATAGTTTAATGGAATTTATTAGTAAAAATAAACACTAGCTTAATATTATATATTGATATATCAGGATATATTGATATGAAGTAAAATTTCTGATATACTTCTACATAAAGGAAAATATTATGTGGAAAGATTTTGTTGATTATTTAACTATTGATATATTTGGTTTAACTGGATCTATAAATGAAACTGTAAACTTTTTTATATATGATACATTCAAAATATGGTTTTTACTTCTTACTATTATCTTTGCAGTTTCTTATTTAAGAACACATTTTAATACTGAATATGTAAGATCTTACTTACAAGGTAAATCTGAATTTACAGGAAATATTCTTGCAGCTCTTTTTGGTATTATTACTCCATTTTGTAGTTGTAGTGCTATTCCTCTTTTTTTAGGTTTTATCCAAGCTAGAATTCCTCTTGGTGTTACATTTTCTTTTTTAATATCAAGCCCACTAAATAACGAAATAGCAATAGCACTTTTATTTGGTTTGTTTGGTTGGAAGATAACACTACTTTATATTAGTTTTGGATTGTTTATTGCTATTGTTGGTGGATATATAATAGGGCGTATGAATATGGAAAAATACATATTACTTGATGTTAAAGCTATGGATGGAGAGTTAGATGATGTAAAGATAAAACTTACATTTAAAAATAGAGTAAGCGAATCATGGGTTTACACGAAAGATATATTTTTAAAAATATGGTTTTATGTATTGATTGGAGTTGGTATTGGTGCATTTATTCATGGATATGTACCTACAGATTTAATAGTACAATATGCAGGGGGACAAAATCCATTTGCACCATTTATAGCAGTACTTGCAGGTATTCCAATGTATAGTAATGCTGCTGGTGTTATGCCACTTATAGAAGTACTCACAAATAAAGGGATGTTACTAGGAACTGCTTTAGCATTTATGATGGCAATAACAGCACTTAGTTTACCAGAAGCGATGATTTTAAAAAAGATTTTACATACTAAACTAATTATAGTATTTTTTAGTATAGTAGGGTTTGCAATAGTATGTATTGGTTATTTATTTAACTATATATTAACATAAAAAGGAAAAATATGAATAGAATAGTAAAAATGGTAATTGGTGCAGCTTTAGTTGCTTATGGAGTATATAGTGGAAATCAATGGTTTTACTTTGGATTTATACCATTTATGATGGGATTGTGTGATAAATGTCCACTTGGAGGATGTGAAGATGGGGCTTGTGATGTAAATAGTTCATGTTGTAATAGTGAAGAAGAAAAAAAAAATGATACATCAAATTGTTGTACTAGTAAACATAATGAAGAAACAGCATGTTGTAGTCAAAAAAAACCAAAAACTATGACTTTTTCTAGTGTAGCTCCTATAGAAAAAAAAGATCTTTGTTGTTCTAATAACAATGTAACAGTTATAAAAATACTTGGAACTGGATGTTCAAATTGTGTTACATTATACAATACAGTAAATGAAGCAATAAAACAACTAGATAGGAAGTTTGAAGTAATTAAAATAGAAGATATAGAAGAGATTATGAAATACTCTGTTATTTCTACGCCTGGACTTGTAATAAATGAAGTTGTGAAATCAACTGGAAAAGTTTTAAATATACAAGAAGTAATTGAACTTATAAATGGAAGTACAGAAGAATTAGGAAATGAAATAAAAACAAAATGTTGTGGAGGCAATTAGTATGAAGAAATTATTATTAGGAATTGTATTATTAAGTACAGTTTTAAATGCAAGTGAATATAATCTTAAAACAGTAAGTATTACAAAAGATATCACATGTGTAATAGGTGATTTTCATCCACCTATGAAATCAAATAAAGGTTTTGTATCAAATATGTGTTATGTTGATATTGGAGATTCTCTTGTAGTTCTTGATGCAGGACCTACATATAAATTTGCACAAGAATTTTATGCTTTAATGCAAAAAGATTATCCAAAACTAAAAGTTTCAGATGTAGTTCTTACAAATTATCATGATGATAGAATAGGTGGGGCATACTTTTTTAAAGAATTAGGAGCTAATATAATTGGACATAGTACATTAAATAAAGAGATTGAACATCATAAAGATAAGTTTGGAAGACTTGCTATGTTTTTAAGTAAAGAGTTTTTAGAAGGTACAATTATTATACCGGCAACTAAACTTGTAGATGGTGGATATAAAATAAAAGGTAGTAAAAAAACTCTTGAAATCTTAAAGCTTAGCAAAATAAGTGAAGAAAGAAGTGATATTGCTGTATATTCTAAAGATGATTCATTTTTATTTACAGGAAATATTATATTTAATGGACGAGCATTAAACTATAGAAAAACATCTCAAATGGATGGTTGGATTGAAGCTTTAGAGAATATAGCAAAACTAAATGCTGTATATGTTCTAGGTGGTCATGGAAAAGAGTTTGGTAAAGATTCATATAAATATAGTTTAGAGTATCTAAAAGCTTTAAGAACTGATGTAAAAAAAGCTTATGAAGAAGAGCTTGAAGATGATGATTTAATAAAAGCAGTTAATGTAAAAAGATTTAATACAGTTAATCACTTCAAACAATTAAATTATAACAATATAAATAATTATGTTGAACAACTAGACTTTGAATAAGTTAAAGAGAGACTATTTAGTCTCTCTTTTAAAAAAACTACCTATTAAAAAATAAGCCATCATAATAAGCATAATAATTGCAAAGATATTATGTATTAAACTAAACTCTTCACTATTTGATATTAAACTACCACTTAAAGTATCAGTAAAATATAAGTCAAAAATATATGCAAAAATAAGTGAAAAACTACCAATAACTCCAAGATAAATAATCAATGCTTTTTTTCCTAAGGTTTTTAGTACGACACCCATTGTTACACTATTTGTAGCAGGTCCTGCACTTAGTAATATAAATGCAGCTCCTCCACTTAATCCAGCAGCTATTAGCGATGCAGCTATTGGAAGTGATGCTGTTGCACAAATATATAAAGGCATTGAAAATAAAAGTATAATTAAATATGTAATAAATATATTACTACTTAAATATTCTATCATATTTTCTGGCATAAAAGTAGTTATAATTGCCCCAGCAATCAATCCCCAAAAAAGAGGACTTGCAAAATCTTTAAATATATCAAATATTGCATAATTAAAAATAGCTTTTATTGAGAATGGTTTTTTTTCATTAGAACATGATGTTTCACAGCAGCAAGAATTAGATTCTTTCTTTTCTTCAATAAAATCACTTTTTCCAAATAAATTTTGTAATATTCCTGCAATTATAGCAATTATTAGTGATGTAATCACTCTATAAAGTGTAAATACCCATCCAAAAAATCCATAAGTTGCAAGTATAGAATCAGCACCAGTTATAGGTGTAGAAATTAAGAAAGATAAAACAGAACCAGAACTAGCTCCCTCTTTTTTTAGACTTGTAGCAAATGGAATAACACTACATGAACATAATGGAAGTGGTATTCCAAAAATAGATGCTTTTATAACAGAGGAGTAATTATCATCACCAAGATGTTTTGATACGAAATCTTTAGGAATAACTTGCTTTAATACACCTGCAAATAATATTCCAAATATAATATATATTGCCATATCTAAACAAAGAGTGTAAAAATTGTTTATAAATTCTATTAAAATATCCATAATATTACTTTGTTGAACAGTTGTGAATAAGTTCAGGTATTTTTATATCTAAGTATGAAATTTCCTTTAATATATTTTGTCTAAATATATCAAGTGGTTCCCTTATACTATAATAACTCCATCTTCCATCTCTTGCAGATTTTAAAAAACCAGCATCTTTAAGTATTTTAAGGTGTCTTGATATTCTTGATTGGATCATATCAAATGAATTTTCAATATCACATACACAAACTTTTTTATTTTCGTTTATAAATCTCAAAATACAAACTCTTGTTTCATCATTAGTTGCACCAATTGTTTTTAAAAATATATCCATATTATTTCCTTATAAAATATATTAACATAATAAAACTAATATATCAAGATATATTGATGTTATTATATAAAAAAAAGATACTAACTTTTATGTCTATAAAAGTATCTACTTAATATTAAGTTTAATTCATCTTTAATATTTTTATCAAAATTATTTAAATTATTTTCACATTTTTTTGCAAGTTGATTTGCAGATTCAATAGCTTTCTTTAGACCAAGTAAATTTACAAATGAATTCTTTGATTCATCATTTGATGTAGTTTTACCAGCTTGTTCCTCGCTTTGTGTTTCATCAATAATATCATCTTGAATTTGAAAAAGTAGTCCTATATCTATACCAAAAGAGTATAAATCATCTTGAGTTTTTGTATCAAGTCCTGATATTACTGCTCCCATTTTAAGTGAAGCTGCAATTAGTTTTGCAGTTTTGTGAATATGTAAAAATTCTAACTTTTCTAATTCTATAGTAGTATTTTCAAAATAACAATCAATTGCTTGACCAATTATCATTCCATCTATTCCACCATCATTTGAAAGTATTTTAACTAACTCTATTCTAATATTTGCACTCAATGGTGCATTTGCAATTAAATTAAAACTATGAGTATTAAGAGCATCACCAACTAAAATAGCAGTAACATCATCATAAGTTTTATGAAGTGTTGGATGTCCTCTTCTTAAATCTGCATTATCCATAGATGGTAAATCATCATGAATTAGAGAATAAGTATGTAGTAATTCAATTGCAAGTGCAATATGTAAAGTATTTGGGATAAGTAAAGGGTTTGATGCATTTACAACGCTTAGCATCAGCATAGGTCTAAATCTTTTTCCACCAGCTTTAAGCATATCGTTTAAAGCATCTTGAAAGATTGGATGAAATGATTTAGATAAAAGAGTATTGTTGTTTAAATACTCTTCAAATATGGCTAATAGATTATTTTGCAAAAGGATTCATCCCACCCATCATATTCATAGCCATAGCTTTTTTGCTATCATCACTTTGTTTGATAACGTCATTCATAGCAGAAATTAGTAGAATTTTTAAAGAATCTTTGTCTTCTAGTAAAGAATCATCAATATCTAGATTTATAACTTCACTGTTTCCATTAATAGACATTTCAACCATTCCTCCACCCATTTTAGATGTAAAGATTGTATCAGCACCTTCTTCTTTTGCTTTAGCAGCCATCTCTTGAACTTGAGACATCATTTTGTTTAAATCCATACCTTCAAACATTAGTCATCACTCCCAATTAGTTCATTAGTTATTTCACTAATATTATTAGAATCATCAACATGAACAACGATAGGTTGATACATCTCAAGTTCACATTCACTATATGAAGCATAAGCAATTACAATAATCATATCACCAACTTCTACTTTTCTAGCAGCAGCTCCATTTAGACACATGTCTTTTGAGCCTCTTTTACCTTTGATAGTATATGTTGAAAATCTTTCACCGTTATTAATATTTACTATTTCTACTTTTTGCCCAACTCTTAAAGCTGCAGCATCTAAAAGATCTTCATCAATTGTAATAGAACCTACATAGTTAAGATTTGCATCTGTAACTGTAGCTCTATGTATTTTACTATACAACATATCAATGTTCATATTGTTCCTTAATTCTTTTTTATTTATTTCTTAAGATAATGGCTGAGGCTCACCCCAGAATTGTTCAGGTATTAAATACTCTTGTACTGGTCTTCCTCCAATTAAGTGTTCATCAATAATTTGAGAAATTTTATCTTCAGTAAGACCTACATACATAAATCTTTCTTTTTCTCCAACTACTAACATAACTGGACCTTGTTGACATCTTCCAAGACATGATGTTCTTATAAGTTGTACTGGACCCATTAAACCTTTTTGCATAAGTGTTTGACCAATATGGTTAAATAAACTTCTAGTTGTTTCACTTACACAAGATGGTTTTGGCATACCAGGAGGTGAAGATTGCTCACATTTGAATATGTAATATGTTGGTTGCGGTATTGTTGGCATTGTCATTTTAATTTCCTATTTTTATAATTTTTTTGAATTTTATCCGAGATTACTTAAAATCATCTAAAATCATTGCTTTAATCTTCTTTGAAAAACTCTTCTACAATATCTTTATCGTTTAAAGGTATTTTTTTATCGTATATAATTTGTTCTTTCTCATCACCTTTTCCTAAGATAAGGATAACTGGATGTTCAAATTCTTTTGATTTGTTTATTGCAATTTTAATTGCTTCTTTTCTATTTAATTCTTGTGTTAATTTTGATTTATCATGTATTCCACTGCAAATTTGTTCACTTATAAGAGTAGGATCTTCAAATCTTGGATTATCGCTAGTAACTACTATATGTTTTGCATATTCATTTGCAATTTTTCCCATAATAGCTCTTTTCTTAGTATCTCTATTTCCACCTGCACCAAACACTGCAATAATATCTTTATCTTTAAAACTATCAAAAACACTTTTCATCCCATCAGGAGTATGAGCAAAGTCTACAACTATATGTGGAGTATCATTTACTATTTGCATTCTTCCTGCTACTCCTGCAAAGTTATCAACAGTATCACAAACTTCTTGTAAAGGTTTTTTTGTAAGAGTATGCACAGCAGCTACTGCACATGTTAAGTTATAAACATTAAATGTTCCTCTTAAATCACTAGCAAAATGGTAAAGCTCTCCAAAATATTGCATAGCAACAGCAGTTCCATTTTTAAATGAAAATGCTTGAACTTTATATGTTGATGGATTATCAAGACCATATGAAAGTGCATTTTTCATTTTGAATTTTACATTTTTATCATCTTTATTTATAAGTTTTGGTGCATTGTCATTGAAAAATGAGTTTTTAATATCTATATATTCTTGTAAAGTTTTATGATAGTCTAAATGATCTCTTGTGATATTTGTATGAATTTTAAGTGCAAATTCTAAGCCACAAATTCTATTTTGGGCTAATGCATGAGAACTAACTTCCATAATAAAAAAGTCACATTCATAGTTTATAGCTAATTGTATATTTGAAAATATCTTAAGTTGAACTGGAGTTGTAAGTGAATATTCTTGCATTTGCATATCATTTACATAAAATCCTCTAGTCCCTTGAAATGCTACTTTATATCCTAAATCTAAAAGCATAGAGTATATCGCTGCTGCAGTTGTTGTTTTACCATTTGTTCCTGTAATTCCAACAACTTTTATAGAAGAAAAATCAAAATAGTTTTTTAAATCTTTATCTTTAATAATCTCTTTACAAGAAGCATCTATGGCATTTTGTTCAAACTTTTTATTTTGTTTTGATGAAATAAAAATTGTATTTTCATCTACATCATTTGAGTTATCTGTAAAAGCTTGGTTATTGTTTGTTATTTTCAAATTGTTTACTTTCTAATTTTTCATATAATTTTATTAAATCTTTATCAAAAGAGAATACCTCATTGAATCCATCAAGATATGAATAAGCAGTTGTATCAAAGCCATGTTCTATTAATTGCTCTATAAAACTTACTAAGTCTTCTTTTGATTTTATTGCAACTTTTGTAGAAAACATAATATCTTCATATGCAATTCTAAATGATTCTCTTGATTCTACAAGCTCTAAAAAATCCTCATAATCAATTGCATCAAGAGATTCAAGGTTTTGAGTTGAGATATCATGAAGTAACTTAATCATTAGGTCATTGTCTCCATCAAAGGCATTTATTGTTTCTTGTATTTGTGTTATTGCTGCATCAAAATCTAAATCTTTGTGTATAGAAAAATATTCAAATAAACTTTGCGCTTTTTGCTCATCTTCACTTGCTATATCACAAAATAAGGCATATATTTGGTACTCTATATTTGTAGGTTCAAAAGATGAAGCTTGAGAATATAAAAATAAAGCTTTATCATATTGTTTTGAAGTAAAAAATTCATTTGCACTTTGAATTAAATCAGCAACTTTAATCATCTATATAGTATCTTCCATACCTGGTAATACATTTACTATTTCTAACTCTGGATGAATTAATTCTTTTAAATTTTTTTCAACAATAAATTTTAAAGTACTTGAACTAGCTGCACAACCAATACATGCACCTTTTAATTGTACATATACTTTTGCATCTTTTATTTTTAATAATTCAATAGCTCCACCATCTTGCGCTAGCATTGGTGCAATTTTATTTTGTATAATATCACTTACTGGTTGTTGTAAGTCTTCATCTGAAAATGGCATCATTTAATTATCCTTTTTATTTCTTTTATTTGTAAGAACAAGTACTATCCCTAAAGCTGTAATAGCAAGTATTACACCAATAGTTTGGAATATGAAAGTTAAACTTACAGCTTGGCTCATAACTAATTTACTACTTCATCACATCTTTTACAAAGTGATTCTTCATCGTTTGATCTATATTTCCAACATCTTGGACATTTTGCTTTACTACCGTTGTAAACTTCAAATTTAGAATCTCCTACATTAAATGTTGTAATTGCTCCATCTTCACTTGATTTCATAACTTTAGATACTATAAACCAGTCTTCAGCTTGAGTACTTGGAAGTGTAAGTATATCTTCGCAATCTGTATAAAGTACTAATTCTAAAGTTGATTTAATAGTTTTATCTTTCTTTAAAGATTCAATTGATTCATTGAATTTTTCTTTAGCTTCAAGTAAAATATCTTCATTGAAATCAGTTTTAATTTCAGGGAATACAAATTTTTCATAATCAAATATATCTGATGCTTCACCTTTAACAAACGAAGGAGCATAAGAGATAAGTTCATTCATAGTATAAGTTAAAATTGGTGCAAGCGTTCCAATAAGTGCTTTAGCAATCATTGCCATTACACTTTGGCTTGCTCTTCTTTGCTCACCATCTTTTGCATCACAGTAAAGTTTATCTTTACAAACATCTAAATAGATATTTGAAAGGTCTGCTACTAAGAAGTTATTTAGTCTATTTAAACCTTTTGAGTAATCATAAGATTTAAAATCAGCATCAATAGCTTCAAATACATTTTTAGATCTATTTAAAATCCATTTATCTGTTGCTCCTAAAGTTTCAAGAGGTGCAATTTTATCTAGGTCAGAAATATTTGCAAATAAGAATCTAATAGTATTTCTTATTTTTCTATATTGCTCACCCATTTGTTTTAAAATCTCATCAGAAATCTTTAAATCACTTTGATAATCACTCATAGCAACCCATAGTCTTAAAATCTCTGAACCATATTGTTTTAACACTTTTTCAGGTGCAACTACATTTCCTTTTGATTTAGACATTTTTTCACCCTTAGAATCAACAGTAAATCCGTGAGTAATAAGAGATTTATAAGGTGCAATTTCATTTGACGCCATAGTTGCAAGAAGTGAAGATTGGAACCAACCTCTATGTTGATCGCTACCTTCAAGGTATAAATCAGCAGGGAAAGTTCCTGCATCATAGTTTCTAGATCTTAAAACAGCATTTTGAGTAGAACCTGAATCAAACCATACATCTAAAATATCCATAGTTTTTTCTAAATCATCAGGATTAAGACCACTTCCTGGATATAAAAGTTCTTCAATACTCATATCATACCAAGCATCAGCACCTTTCATATCAAATATC
>Ga0256826_1002040_pt1 | contig 12465 bp, 10 predicted proteins | sample CV79metaG_FD_185975 | JGI IMG/M metagenome (GOLD analysis project Ga0256826, IMG submission 185975) | Hydrothermal vent microbial communities from East Pacific Rise, Pacific Ocean - CV79 | ecosystem: Environmental > Aquatic > Marine > Hydrothermal vents | place: Pacific Ocean: East Pacific Rise... | reverse complement strand
CTGTTTGATATAATGCGTTTTTAAGTATCTGACTGGTTATATTAGGAAACGCTTCTCTTAGCAGCAAAACAGCACCTGCAACATGAGGCCCTGCCATAGATGTTCCCGACAATAATTTATAAGTATTTGTTCCCGAAGCCGACCTTACGTTAACTCCTGGTGCAGAAACCTCTGGCTTAATTTCTAAAGAAGAGCCTATTGCACAAACGGTTGGCCCTCTACTCGAAAAATTTGCAATCGTATAATCGACATCCTCTGCATCGAGAGCACCTACCGAAAAAATATTTAAAGTATCTTTTGCAATAGAAGCAGGCATTCCTGTTGTCTCATCATCAGGACCTTCGTTTCCTGCAGAAAAAATTATTGAACAATCTGCTGCTTCGAGAGCCTCTATAAAATCGTATTCTATAGGATCACAATCTGGCCATGTTGCGTAATCAACTCCCCACGAATTATTAATTACATCAGGAATGTCATCGCTTGTTTCTATATTTCCATCCGGATTTAGAGCCCACTCGAAAGCCCTAAAATATTCCGACATAGGTCTAATATTAGCCATGCTTGTGACAACAGGATCGGATGCAATCCAAAACGAATTCATTGCTAAACCAATAGTATCAGCAGTAGCTGTATCTAAACCAATCATTGTTCCCATGGTATGTGTTCCATGAAAATGACTCTGATCGATATCGTAAGGCGAATCGTGTTCGTAACCAAACCAAGCTTGCGATAAAGACAAATAGTTGCCCAAGAATCTATCATTCAAGCTAGGATGTTCCACATTTACACCCGTATCTATATTCATAGCAATTCTATTACGACCGGTATAACCCATTGCCCATAAATCACGAGCATGAATTGCTACCAAACCGATCTCTGCGCCTCCTACAGCTCTCACGTTACTTGCAACGCCTTCTCTTACTTCTTCGCCATACGTTTCCATATCGTACTGAATATAATCTACATCTGGTGAAAGAAGAATAGCATCTAGCATATTTACACTCACTCTACAAGCAACAGCATTAACCATCCAAAACTTAACAATCTGCTTAATTTCTAATGGATTATTTAATTTTAGATTATTGATATACGAATCGAATAAACTTGGAGAACTATTTTCTTGATATAATGTTTCAACAATAATTTGTTGCCTTTCCTTTAGTGTTAGATTTCGTTTTAGTAAATCTTGTTTAAGCGATAATACATCAACCTGTTTATTTAATTTTATTATCACAGGTATTAATTCACCTGTTTCATAAACACTTGTTTTACTTGCTAAATAATCTTTTAAATAAGCTTGTGAAAAAGCACTATTAAATAAACTTATGAATACAATAAAAGTTAATATCCTCATTCTTACTTGTTTTTACAATGTTTCTCTTAGAGTTAATTTGGGTTTAATATGGTTAAAAAATTATTTATAAAGATACGAATAATTATCTGCTCTATCAATTCTGATTTACGCAATAAGAACATCATACAAAAGCTTAATAATTGAAATAAGAATAATTATTAAAAGTAAAGTTCTAATAAATTTGCTTCCAATTTTCGAGGCATAAGTTGAAGCCACAAATGCCCCTAACATATTTCCTGCAGCTAAAACTAAACCCAAAACATAATCTATCTGATTGTGATACATAAAAACAGCCAAAGCAAATGGCGTATAAGCCAATACAATTAGCAATTTCATGGCATTGGCTCTAATTAAATCGTAGCCTACAGACAAAACTAAACCTGATAAAAGAAAAAATCCAACCCCAGCTTGAATAAATCCTCCATACAATCCTATTGCAAAAAAAATAATATTTTGCATAAAGCTATTTTTTGTCTCAACAGTTCCAACTTGTTGTTTCACCCATTTATCGGGCTTAAACAAGATAATAAAGAACATAAACACAAGTAGGCCGGCGATACTTATTTTCATTGCTTCCTCATTGATATCTACAGCCAGATTAGCCCCTATAACAGCTCCTATAACTGACGGTATAAGCAATTTAAGTCCTAATTTCGAATCGATTAGTTTTTGTTTCTTAAAAACAGAAACACCTACTATATTTTGTAGCAAAATAGCAATACGATTTGTACCATTTGCAACATTAGCAGGCAAACCAACAAACATTAATAGAGGTAATGTTATCAACGAACCAGAACCGGCAATTGTATTAATAAAACCCGCCAACACACCGGCAAAAGAAATAAGTAAATAAATATACCAATCCATAAAGAAACCATCTATATTAAAGGCACAAAAGCATCCTCTATATAATTAATCTTAAAGCTTTTATCACTAAAAAACACTTCTGCTACATCAAACCTAACATCGTAATCTAATCCTTTTTGAACAATATATTGATTGGCCGCAGTAATAAGATTTTTTTGTTTTTTCATAGTTACAGCATCTTTAGGAGAAGTATAATCCGAAGATCTTGACTTCACCTCTACAATACAAAGAATATTAGATTTTAAAGCTATGATATCTATCTCCTTATGAATAAATCTCCAATTATTCTCTAATATAGAATAGCCCTCTTTTTTTAAGTAATTAATCACTAATCTCTCTCCATTTAGCCCTATATTAATGTTATTCGTCATAATATTACCGAGTTCGTTAGTAAGTGATGCAACCATTAGAGTATCAAAGTAATATATTTTTATTATATTTGCTATGCGGAATTTTCAAAAAAACACAATAAATATGAAAAAAATTTACTTTTCAGCTTTCTTTCTATTCTCTTTTTTAATTGGTATGACTTCTAATGCGGATAAGAATACATCACCAACAGAGTTAAAGAAAGAATTCACAGGCACACTAAAATACGTTGAGTATACTCCCTTCGACACCACTTATTACACTGTTTATGTCACAAAAGGAAATATTAGAGTGGACTCTTTTAAGAATCGAAACACAAAAGGAGAAGCCGACAAGGTATTAATTTACAATCTTGAAGATAATTTAATTCTTGCTATTAAACCTTCTTCTCAAATTTATAAATCAATAAATGCAGAAGAAAGTCAAGAATCAAAAATTAATGGTTGTGAAATAATTCTAAACAAAGATAATTATAAGTACATCAACAATTACAAGTGCATACAATACCGAATTAAAAACAAACTCGACAATACCGATATTACCTATTGGGTTCCCGAAGAAGACTTTCCTTTTTATTACGAAATGGTTTCTATGAAACATTCTATGCAACCGGTATATAAATATTTCTTTATGCTCCCTAATTACCAAGTCGCTTTTCCAATGCAAACGGTTGAGCGAACTCTTCTTAGAGAAGAAAAATCATCGTATAAAGTTATCGAAATGGTTGAATCGGCAGATTTAAGCACAGGATTATTTACAGTACCAAAAGGTTATCAGTTACTTAACGATTAAATAAAACTATATATATCTAAAAGTTCTGCTTAAAATTTTAAGCAGAACTTTTTTGTTTACAGAGGTTATATAAAGGCTATCAATTTATTATCTTTGTAGATTAAAATAAAATTTAGAAGAAACGATTACACACAATATAATGGAAATAGCAACAAAATACAATTCGCAAGAAGTTGAAGACAAATGGTATAAATATTGGTTAGACCAAGGTTTTTTCAAGTCTACACCTGACGATAGAGAAGCCTACACTATTGTAATTCCTCCTCCCAATGTAACAGGAGTATTACACATGGGACATATGCTAAACAATACGATTCAAGACATTTTAGTTCGTAGAGCAAGAATGCAAGGTAAAAATGCCTGCTGGGTCCCCGGCACCGACCATGCATCTATAGCAACAGAAGCAAAGGTAGTTGCTAAACTTAAAAGTGAAGGTATCGATAAGAATGACTTATCGCGCGATGAGTTTATGAAACACGCCTGGGAATGGAAAGAAAAACATGGCGGAATTATTCTTGAACAATTAAAAAAGCTTGGTGCTTCTTGCGATTGGGATAGAACAAAATTTACCATGGACCAACCTTTATCGGAAAGCGTGATTAAAGTTTTTGTTGACTTACACAAAAAAGGGCTTATATACAGAGGCATAAGAATGATAAATTGGGATTCTGAAGCCTTAACTGCTGTTTCTGACGAAGAGGTTATCCACAAAGAAGTTCAATCTAAACTATATTATTTAAAATATAAAATCAAGGGTGAAGAAGAATTTGTTACTATTGCGACAACTCGACCCGAAACTATTTTAGGTGACTCCGCTGTTTGCGTTAATCCTAAGGACGATCGCTTCACCCATCTTAAAGGGAAAAAGGTTATTGTACCCCTTATCGACAGAGTTATACCTATTATTTTTGATGAATATGTTGATATGGAGTTTGGAACAGGCGCTTTAAAAATTACACCTGCCCACGACATTCACGACTACGAAATTGGACAAAAACACAAACTTCAAGAAATTAATATTTTTAACGATAACGGAACTTTAAGCGACAATGCTCAATTATATGTTGGTAAAGACCGATTTGATGTTCGAAAAGAAATTATTCCAGACCTAGAAAAAGCTGGGAATCTTGTTAAAATTGAAGATTACGTAAATAAAGTTGGATTCTCTGAACGTACCAATAGCGTGATAGAACCTAAACTTTCAATGCAATGGTTCCTTAAAATGGAAGATATGGCTAAACCAGCTTTAGATGTTGTTATGTCTGACGAAGTTAGCTTAGTTCCCGCTAAATTTAAAAACACATACCGTCACTGGATGGAAAATGTTCGCGACTGGAACATCTCTCGCCAATTGTGGTGGGGACAAAGAATACCAGCTTACTTCTTACCTAACGGAGAATATGTTATTGCAGAAGATGCAGAAGATGCATTAAAATTAGCTCACGACCTTATGGGTGACCAACAACTTAAAACAGAAGATTTAAAACAAGATCCAGATGTACTAGACACTTGGTTTTCTTCTTGGTTATGGCCAATATCTGTTTTCGACGGTATTAGAAACCCTGACAACGAAGAAATAAATTATTACTACCCTACTAACGATTTAATTACAGCTCCTGAAATATTATTCTTTTGGGTTGCTCGTATGATTATTGCGGGACAAGAATATCAAAATAAAAAACCTTTCAACAATGTTTATTTAACAGGAATTGTTAGAGACAAACAAGGCCGTAAAATGTCTAAATCACTAGGAAACTCACCCGATCCTCTAGATTTAATTAAACAATACGGAGCCGACGGCGTTCGTGTAGGAATGATGCTTTGTTCTCCTGCAGGAAACGACTTAATGTTCGACGAAGCCCTAACAGAACAGGGACGTAATTTTTCTAATAAAATATGGAATGCCTTCCGTTTAGTTAAATCGTGGAATATAGACGAAACTATTCCTCAGCCAGAACACTCTAAAGTTACTATAGAATGGTTCGACGCCAAATTTAACGAAGCTGTTAGATTAATAGAAGACCATTATTCTAAATTCAGACTTTCAGACGCCTTAATGCTTGTTTACAAACTATTCTGGGACGAATTCTCCTCTTGGTTCTTAGAGGCTATAAAACCAGCTTATCAGCAACCAATAGACTTGAAAACATACAATTCAGCATTGGGGTTTTTCGATAAATTATTAAAGGTTCTACATCCATTCATGCCATTTATTACCGAAGAACTTTGGCAACTTTTAGAAGAACGGGAAGAAGGCGAAAGCATCATGATTTCAGAAACGCCTAAAGAACAAGCATTTAACAGTTCTCTAATTGAGGAATTTGCTTTTATCAAAAATGTAATATCAGAAATTAGAACCATCCGAAAAGGGAAAAATATTCCTATGAAAGACAGTCTAGAACTTTTTGTTAAAGCTGAAAATTACAATCCTATTTTTGAATCGGTTATTAAAAAAATTGGGAATCTCGACAAAATAGAATTGGTAAAAGAAAGTATCGATAACGCCTCTTCTTTTATGATTTCGACCACCGAATTTTTTGTTCCTCTTGGTAATTTAATTAACGTTGAGGAAGAAATAAAGAAACTTGAAGAAGAATTAAAATATAACAAAGGCTTCTTAATTTCTGTAAGTAAAAAATTAAGTAACGAACGTTTTGTAAACAACGCTCCTGAAAAAGTGGTTAATATCGAAAAACAAAAACTTGCCGATGCTGAAAACAAAATTGCAGCTATCGAAAAGCAAATAGCCTCCCTTAAAGGATAACTATTTATAAAAGAATTCATATATTGCAAGCCATCTGTTAATTAAACAGGTGGCTTCTTTTAATCAATATCAGAAAGGCGATATAGTAAGAAAATAAATATCCCAAATGGGATTAAGTTCAAAATGGCTAAAACAATTAATTTTAATATTGACGAAAATAGTTTCCAAGCTTTTGGTATAAATACAATATTGAAAGATTATCAGTTATGCTCATTAATTAACGATTTCTACAAACTTGAAAGCAAATTATTAGACAGCCAAAATTTAAATATTGATATTTCTGTTTTTGGAGATACAGTTGATGATTTAAAGGTGTTACTTATCCAAAATCAATCTCACAAAAACAATATTTTCACAAAATTAGATGCTTTTGATTATATCGTTATTATTGATAGTGTTGATGAGGAAATTAGCGAAATAACACACAGCCTCGAAAGTAATAACGACATTTTATATGTTTCTAAAATTGCAGAAAAGTTTTTTAACAAAAAAGACAAGGCACTTATAAATCAATTACTTAACAAAATACAGTAAGAATTCTGTAACTTTTCGACCTTCTATTCGTCTGACAAGTAGATTTAAAAAAATGACCTCAAAAGAATACAATATTAGTGTTGACACATATGCTGACGGTGTTTATCGTTTTATATTGAAAAATATTAAAAACGAAGATAAAGCCCAAGACATAGTTCAGGACACTTTTGAGAAACTTTGGATTAAAGCTGAAACTGTTTCTTACAGTAAAGTTAAATCTTACATTTTCACAACAGCCTATCATACTATGATAGACTATATTAGAAAAGACAAGAAACAAACTTTAATGGATGAGGGAGCCGAATTAAAACATTCTCACGAAAGACATTACAGCGATTTAAACGAAGTACTGCAAGAAGCTATCGATTTGCTACCTGCAGTACAAAAATCGGTAATTCTTTTAAGAGATTACGAAGGATATAGCTACAAAGAAATTGCGGATAATTGCAAACTAAATGAGTCGCAAGTAAAAGTTTATATCTTTAGAGCTCGTAAATTTCTAAAAAATTATATTGGAACTATAGAAACGGTTATTTAAAAGATTAATAAGAACTGCAAGTTGAATAGAATGATTATTGATAGAAACACATACGAAAGCGTATTTATAGATTATTTAGACGGTAAATTATCCGACTCCGATCTAAAGATTCTTATTTCATTTTTAGATAACAACCCTGATTTAGAGCAAGAATTAAAAGATTTAACCTCTTTTTCTAAACAGCTTAAAACCTCTTCCTATTCTACAGAGAAAGTAGATTTTTCTAATCTTAAAAGAAATAATATACTTAAAGAAGAAGAGTCAAATTTTGACGAACTTTGTATTTCTTTTCACGAAGGTCTACTCAACGAAAAAGAAGAAGAAATTTTTCTAGAAACTGTAGAAAATGACGAATTATTACTTCATACCTTCGAAACATATTCTCATACATTTATTAAAGCCGACAAAACAATTGAGTTCCCCAACAAATCTGCACTAAAGAAACATAAAAAGATATTGTGGCATCAATACGCTTCTTATGCCGCTTCGTTAATCTTTGTTTTAGGATTTATTTTCTTTATTCAAGATAAAAAAGAAAATGAACAAATTGATAAGAATCCGAACTATGCTTTAAATTCATATATGGATTACCCTAAAGTTGAATGTCTAAAAAACATAGAATTCGCTTCAACAAACAGGCCGAACAAACTAAAAGAAGACGAAAGCACAAACTCAAATAATTTCTCTAAAACAATTAGGGAAAAGCATATTTCTAGACCTGTAGAATATAATAATATTGAGCTTAACAACTCAAATTTTATCTCAAGAAAAGGGAAATTAGCTTATTCTAACTTTACAGATTTAGAAATTTACTTAAATAAAATTTTTGAAGAAAAAGGCATTAATAATAGTGCATTAGACCATAATATTGAGAAAATAAAAAATTCCAACCAAAGCAATCCTGTAAATAGTTTAAATCAAATTGGGAACTTTCGTTTAGCAACATCTATAGACCCTATAGAATTTCAAAAACAAATACTAGGTTCTCAACCCATAGAATAGATTTTTCTATTTATGCCTACTATTCAAAAATTTACCAATAATAAAAGCCATAATAATGGCTAGATACAATTGACCTGTTACAACAGAAATAATACTAATCGATTTTGCAATATTTGATACAGGAATAATCTCACCAAACCCTACAGATGTCATATTTATATAAGAAAAATAAATAATATCACTTACACTAAAAACATTGCTTTTACTACCAAAACTAATTGCCTGAGGATTATACCATAAAATCATAACATTTAATAAGCTTATAATAACACCTATCAATAAATACCCATTTATAGTCTCTAAAATTAATCTTGTATCTACTTCTTTTTGTTTAATAATTTGGACAACCATTTTTACTACCGCCAGAATATAAACAAGAACAGTAAAACTAAAAGCAATATACTTAACCGCATGGCTATCCATATAAAACATTAGCCAAATCATAAAAACAGAAAGGCTTATAAATACTCGAAACCAGATTTCTCTCTTCTCGATACTAATACTTATCGAAAACAATAAAAAAGTATAAAACAATTCAGGTACAATCGCAGCTCGATCTATACTTGCGACTTGTGGTAATACAAAAACAAATAGCATTATACTTATAAGTAATAATACTCCTCGTGGTATTTTTTTAATAAATGAAGAAATCATACAATTTTATTTAGAAAACAGACGATTTACTAATTCGACGATATCCCCAATATAAGAAAATAGAAATTAAACTCCCTAACAAACCTCCAAAAAACAAATCGGCAGGATAATGTACTCCTAGATAGATTCGGCTATAAGAAACTAATATAGCCCATAGCAAAAACAAATAAGTTACTTTCTTTTTTTGAATAATTAAAGCTGCAAAAACTGCAAAAGCAAAAGAGTTTGCCGCGTGCGAAGACACAAAACCATATTGTCCTCCACAATGTCCATGTACAGTATGAATTAAGGATTGTATATCTAAATTATGACAAGGACGATATCGTAAAAAGATATTCTTAAATAAATGCACCGAAGTTTGATCGGCAAGAGCAATAGCCCCTATAATAAAAATTATAGACAAATATGATTTTACACCTTGTTTATATACAAAATATAGAAGAACTGCTAAATATAAGGGAATCCAAGTAAATTTATACGAAATCCAATACATTAAAACATCTCCAAAAGGGGAGTGTAAATTATTTAAGAATAAAAACAACTGCTGATCTATCTGCTCAAAATAGTCTATCATAGAAACGCTTTTAGTTTACATCCTAAAATATTAATCAAAATTGGGAAGTTGGATATCATCATTAGTTTCAACATCAGACCTATCTAAATTCTCCCAAATCATATCTTTAAGCTCTTGCATTCCCTGCTGTGCTACTGCCGACATGAAAATATAAGGAACTTCCGGTAAACCCTCTTCTATTTCGGCTATTAACTCATCGTCGAGCATATCCGATTTAGAAATTGCAAGAATTCTTTTTTTATCTAATAATTCGGGATTAAATTTTTCTAACTCTGTAAGTAATATTTGATATTCTTTATTAATATCGTCACTATCAGCAGGAACTAAGAATAGCAACATTGCATTTCTTTCGATATGACGAAGAAACCGATGTCCAATACCTTTTCCTTCTGATGCCCCCTCAATAATACCTGGAATATCTGCCATTACAAAAGAGGTAAATCCTCGATGCTCAACAATTCCCAAATTAGGAACTAAAGTTGTAAACGGATAATTGGCAATTTTAGGTTTTGCAGACGAAACCACAGATAACAAAGTTGATTTACCTGCATTAGGGAAACCGACTAAACCAACATCGGCCAAAACTTTAAGTTCTAAAATAGTCCAGCCTTCGGTACCTTCTTCGCCTGGTTGAGCATAACGAGGCGTTTGGTTAGTAGAACTTTTAAAATGAGCATTGCCTTGTCCACCACGACCTCCTTTGCGTAATACAATTTCTTGACCATCTTCTACAATCTCAAAAAGCACCTCTCCTGTTTCCGAATCTTTTGCAACTGTTCCAATTGGTACTTCTAAAGTAATGTCCTCACCATCGTTTCCAAAACTATGATTTTTACTACCATGACCACCATGACCTGCTCTAGCATGTTTTTGATATCGCAAATGAATTAAAGTCCACATCTGTTTGTTTCCTCTAATAATAATGTGACCACCTCGACCACCATCACCTCCATCAGGGCCTCCTTTTTCGATATATTTAGCACGGTATAAGTGGGTAGACCCACCTCCTCCATTTCCCGAACGAGTATATATTCTAACGTAATCTACAAAATTTGATCCTGACATTGAATTGTATTAAAGTATTATTAATTAATCTGCAAAGGTAACTAAATTCTATTTAAGAAATTTCGTTAGTAACAAATTTGTATTTTTCTCGTCTAAAAGAATGTACAATTATTATGATCAGATGAAAAGAATTAAAATATTAGCAATTAGTTTAATAAGCCTATTGCTTTTTGCTTGTAACTCTCAATCTACAAAAGAAACAGAACCTATGCTAAACTTAATACCTAAGATTCCGGTAAAAGATTTTTTTAGAAACGCCGAGAAAACAGCTTTTAAGATATCTCCAAACGGTTTGTTTTTATCGTATTTAGCACCGGTAAACAATAGAATGAACATCTTTATTAAACCTATAAATACAGATAGTACAACTCAAATTACCTTTGAAACGAAGCGTGATATTTCTGGCTACTTTTGGGGGAATGACAACCGAATTCTTTTTATAAAAGATACAGGTGGTGATGAGAATTACAAATTATTCGGTGTCGACAAAGATGGTAAAAACCCAATTGCCTTAACCGATTTCGAAAATGTAGTTACACAAATAATCGATGATTTAGAAGATATTCCCTCTGAAGTAATTGTTGGATTAAATAAAAGAAATCCTCAAATATTTGACCCCTACAGATTAAATATTGAAACTGGGGAGCTAAATATTCTAGCAAAAAACCCGGGAAATATTCAAGGATGGATTACCGATCATAATGGGAAACTTAGACTAGCAACTACTACCGATGGCATAAACACAAGTCTTTTATACAGAGAAACCGAAAACGATGAGTTTAAAACAATTATCACAACTAATTATAAGGAATCTTTAGACCCAATGTTTTTTACTTTCGATAATAAAAACATTTATGCAAGTTCAAATATTGGAAGAGATAAAAGTGCGATTATTCTTTTTAATCTAAAAGAAGGCAAAGAAATTGAAGAAATCTTCGCCCATAACGACGTCGATGTTGACAACTTATCTTACTCAAGAAAACAAAAAAAATTAATATCGGTAAGCTATAACACCGACAAACAACAACGTTATTTTATAGACAAAGATAGCGAAGAAAGCTACAGATGGCTTGAACAACAGCTAAAAGGTTATGAGGTATCAATTACGTCATACAATAAAGAAGAAGATGTTTTTATTGTAAGAACATACAGCGACAAATCTCTGGGTGCTTACTATATTTACCGCAAAAACGAAAAATCACTAAATAAAATAACAGATATTGCACCATGGCTAAACGAAGATTACATGTCGGATATGCAAGCGATTCAATACAAATCGAGAGATGGTCTAAGCATAAATGGATATCTAAGTTTACCAAAAGGTTTAGAAGCCAAAAACCTTCCTGTTGTTATTAATCCACACGGAGGTCCATGGTACAGAGATTCTTGGGGATACAATCCTGAAGTTCAATTTTTAACAAATAGAGGCTATGCTGTTTTACAAATGAATTTTAGAGGTTCTACTGGATATGGACGGAAATTTTGGGAAGCATCGTTTAAACAATGGGGTCAGAATATGCAAAACGACATTACCGACGGAGTAAAATGGTTAATAGAACAAGGGATTGCCGATTCTTCTAGAATTGCAATTTATGGCGCTAGCTACGGAGGTTACGCTACTTTATCGGGAATAACAACTACGCCAGAATTATATGCTTGTGCAATAGATTATGTCGGAGTTTCTAATCTATTTACTTTTATGAATACGATTCCTCCATATTGGGCTCCATATTTAGATATGATGCACGAAATGGTTGGAGACCCTTCGAATGAGTCAGACAGTTTAATGATGCGTAAATTTTCTCCAGTATTTAATGTAGACAAAATTATTAGCCCTTTATTTGTTGCCCAAGGCGCCAACGACCCTAGAGTAAACAAAGACGAAAGTGACCAAATGGTTGAAGCATTAAGAAAAAGAAAAATTGATGTCGAATATATGGTTAAAGAAAATG
>Ga0256826_1002039_pt1 | contig 12467 bp, 12 predicted proteins | sample CV79metaG_FD_185975 | JGI IMG/M metagenome (GOLD analysis project Ga0256826, IMG submission 185975) | Hydrothermal vent microbial communities from East Pacific Rise, Pacific Ocean - CV79 | ecosystem: Environmental > Aquatic > Marine > Hydrothermal vents | place: Pacific Ocean: East Pacific Rise... | reverse complement strand
AAAACAAGAAATTGTTGCAAAATACGGACGTAATGAAAATGACACTGGTTCAAGTGAAGTTCAAATTGCATTATTAACTACTAGAATTGCAGAGTTAACTGAGCACTTAAAAGTGTTTAAAAAAGATCATGCATCACGTTTAGGACTACTTAAGTTAGTTGGACAACGTCGTCGTTTAATGAGATACTTCAAACGTACAAACAAAGAAGCATATCTTGCACTTGTTGATGCTTTAGAAATCCGTGACAACATCTAGTTTTACACTTTTCTTGTCTATTTAAAACTCATTTTTGAGTTTTAAATAACACTTTTTTCTCACAATACTCTCACAAATTTATTATTATTTTGGTACTTAAATATGACCATTTTCTTACTCAATTAGTCCCCAAATTAAGCATATTTATCAAATATTCCAAATTTTATCTCTAATTATTCCTGATTCAATTTTAATTTAGTTTACAAAGAGTAGTATTTGTGTAATTTGATTTTATTGGAGGTTTATTGTGTCAAAAAATAATGATATTAACACAGAAGGACTTACTTTCCTAGATGATGGAGAAGTCCTCTATAATGATTTATATCTTTTATCTGAAACAGATGAAAAAGGTATCGTTACATATGCGAGTGACTCTTTTTACAAAGTAGCAAATATGAAAGAGAATGATTTAATAGGGCAACCGCATAATGTAGTAAGACATCCAGATATGCCTAGAGCCGCATTTAAGTCTCTTTGGGACGATGTTCAAGACAAAGGTTTTTGGACAGGTTATGTTAAAAATCAACGTAAAGGTGGTGGTTTTTACTGGGTATATGCAACAGTTCTTCGTTCAGTAGATAAGAGTGGACATGTTAAGTATGTTTCAATCAGAGTTAAACCTTCACGTGAAGAGATTCAAAAAGCTGTTGAGCTTTACGCAACATTAGATTAAGAGAAAAGGATAAAAAATGGCATTAATGAAAAAAGGCAGTTCAGGTTCATCTTCAGCAGTGGTATCTTCTGGTGGCGCTGATAAGCGTAAACAGAGAACATTAGCGAAACAGCAACAAATTAGTGAGAGCATCGCTGGTGTTTCTATGAGTATTTTAGAAAATGCTCAAGAGAGTGTAAGTGCTATTGAACAACTGAAATCTTCTATGGAGCAGATTGCAACAGCAGCAGAAGAAAATAGTGGTGCAAGTGAACAAGCACTCTCCAATGTTAAGAATATCAATACAAACATCAATAGAATGACAAATACTATTAACACAGTAACAGCATCAACACTCTCTGCTGGAGACAATATTATGTCAGCAGTTGGTAAAATTAATATTTCAGTTGAGCGTATGGGTTTAGCAGTAACAGTAGCTAAAGAGTCTTCTACGAAGAGTGAAGAGCTTAAAGAGTCATCTCAAAATATTGGAAATGCAGTTGGTTTCATCGCTAAAATTGCAGATCAAACAAATTTACTTGCGTTAAATGCTGCTATTGAAGCATCTCGTGCAAAAGAGCATGGAAAAGGTTTTGCAGTTGTTGCTGATGAGACTCGTGCTTTAGCTGGAGAGAGTGAAAAAAATGCAGAGTTTATCTCTGAACTTGTAAATAAAATTCAAACAAGTATAGATAGTATTATTAAAAGTATTGGTTCAACTACAAACATTATCTCAGGTAATGGTTCGAAAGGAAATGAACTTGCTTTAAAGATGGAAGAGTTAACAAAAATTGCAATTTACTCTGTGGAAGCTTCAAGAAGTATCGGTCTTTATACAACACAACTTGGCGACTATATTGATAAAATAAATGCAGGATCTGTAGAAATAGCTCAAGCATCAAGCGAGATAGCTCTTTCTGTTGAAAGAACACTCAATGGCATTGAAATACAATCAGACGCACTTGCACAAACAGAAGATGATATTAAAGAGCTTTCTAGTTTAGCTGAGGAGTTAAAATACTCAACAGATACAATGAAGTCTGCTGAAGATATCGCAATGAGTGCAGATACAATTAGTGCTTCAATGGATGAGATTCAAAATTCACTTGGAGATGTTACATCATCACTTAATCAGATGGAAGAGTCATCTCAAAGTACAAACCAAAGTGCATTAAACAATAAAGAGTTAGTTGAAGCAGGACTTGTTACTGCTAAAGATATTGATAAACTTATTGAAATCGCAAGAAGAAACTTTGACCTTTTAAAAGTATCTTTTAATGAAGTAAAAACATCTGTTGTTGAAATTAAATCATCATTTGGTGATTCTATCAACGAGGGAAATAGTGCTGCTACAGAACTCAATGTAATCGTAAAAGAGACAAAAAGTGTTGATAAAACAGTTGGAAATATTTCAAACTCTATTGTTCAGTTAAATATGCTAGCAATTAGTGGATCTATTGAAGCTGCTCGTGCTGGAGACTTTGGAAAAGGTTTTGCTGTGGTAAGTGCTGACATTAGAAACCTAGCAAAAGATTCTGAATCAAATACTGAAAAAATCAATGATATTGTTGAATCAATGAACTCTGAAATTGATACTGTAAAAACAGACTGGAATGATTTACTCCATTCTCAAGCAAGTGAAGAGAAAAGTATCGATGCTCTTGTAAGTGATATTATGTCTATTACCGACTTATTAGTTGATTTACTTGATAAATATACTGGTCTTAAAGCATCTAATGATCAGAACTTAGAGGGTATGAATCAGGTTATGATTGGTATTAGTGAGATTCAAAAAGCAGTTGAGCTTAGTGCTAGAAATGCAAGTGAGTCTCGTAAAGCAAGTGAGTTAATTATTGACACTGTAACTCATATTGGTGAGGGTGTTGAAGAGTTAGCAGTTATGGCAGACGAATTACAACAAGGTTAAATAACAGGTGCAAATTATGCAAATTGAAGAGATTTTAATTATTAAAAATGCTCATGAAAATTATGGTATTTCTACTGAAAATATAAACCAAATTTCTAGAGTACCATCATTAATGCCTTTACCTCTTCGTCCATCAGGAGTGAGAGGATTATGCTCTGTAAGTGGAAATGTAGTCTCTATGGTTGATATGAATCTACTATTAGATATGCCAGAGGTTGATTTAGATGCTCCAAAAAGTAGAATTGTTAGTTTAAACAATGAACTTTCATCACAAACACTACTTGTAAGTGATGTTTATAATACTGTTGAAATAGATACTAAAGAGATTGAGTATTTAAATAATGAAAATGATCCTGTTGTAGCAATTTACAAATATGACAACTTACTTATTCAGATTCTCTCTTTAGAAGAGCTTTTTCTAAGAATGAATAAGGTGGAGATATCTCCAAAAGAAGTAGTCGCAGGGAAGGTAAAAGAGAGTTTAGTAAAAGAGGAAGATAGCAGTAGATATCTTATCTTCTCTATGTCACAAGAGAAGTATGCACTTGAGATAGATTATCTTCAAGAGATAATATTAGCTGATATCGAATTTACTGAAATAGCAGGAACTTCAGAAGAAGTTTTAGGACTTATTACTTTAAGAGAAGAGCTTTTAATTGTTATTGATTTAAGAATTCATTATGGCTTTAAGGCTGAGCGTAATGAGAATAATAGAATTTTAGTTGTCTCTTATGATGGAAAAAAAGTTTGTCTATTTATAGATTCTATTGTAGATATTAAAAACTTTTATACAAAAAATATAGAGCATATGTCTGATAGCTTTGATGATGGAAAGATAGCTGGAGTTATCCATGATGAAAACTCTTTAATATCATTTTTTGATCATCATGTCATTAGTGAAATCTTTGAAAAGAATGAAGCTTTTATAGATTCCAAGGATGCAGAAGTTCAAGAGACAACTGTTGAGTATGCTATGGAAGTTATAGTATTTAAACTTGCTCAAAAAGAGTATGCTTTTAATGTAGAGAGTGTTGATGAAATTATTGATATTGTATCGGCTACAGAAGTGGCATTTACAGATGATTCCATAAATGGAATTATCAATATTCGAGGTCAGATTGTTACTACTGTTTCACTTTTTAAAAAGTTAGGTATAACAACCATTGTTAATGAAGACTCTAAGATAATTGTCTGTAATATTAACGATAATAGAATAGGCTTTGTAGTAGATAGTGTAAGTGATATTCTTAGTATTAGAGAAGAAGATATTAGAGAAGAGAGTGAGGGATATTTTGAAAATATTCTTTATCTTGATAATGGTGAAAGACTCGTTCTATCTATTGATATGGACAAAATAGTGAATAAGGAAAATTTAAATGCCTAAGAGTGTACTAATAGTAGATGATTCTGCCCTTGTTAGAAAACAGTTAAGTGAAATGATAGATACTTTAGGGTTTGATATTGAGACTGCTAAAAATGGAAAAGAGGCAGTTGATAAAGCTACTTCAGTTCAATATGATGTAATAACAATGGATATTAATATGCCTGTTATGGATGGTATAGAAGCTGTCCGTCAAATTATGCAAGCACAACCAACACCAATTTTAATGGTAAGTTCTCTTACTACAGAGGATGCAACTATTACAATGGATGCTCTTGATTTAGGTGCTGTAGATTACATAGCAAAGCCTGGAACAATGAATGTTGGGAAGTCTGAAAATCGTGAAGAAATTTTAACAAAGGTTAGTTCACTTAGTCGTATATCACCAAGACGACTTAAACGAAAGATGGCTCGTCCAGCAACACGAGAGAGACGTCGTGCTGAACCGACTTCAAGTGTTCGTGAGAGTAGGGCAGTATCAAATGTTACATCAAAAGATATTGAAAAAATTGTTTTAATAGGCTCTTCAACAGGTGGCCCAGGATTAATAGAACAAATTTGTTCATCTCTTCCTGCAAACTTTAAACATCCTGTCTGTATTGTACAACATATGCCAGAGCAATTTACTGCTGCATTTGCAGAGCGTTTAGATAGAGCTTCTGTTTTACCAGTAATCGAATCTAAGCAAAATACAGAACTCCTTCCTGGACATGTATATGTAGCTAAGGGCGGAGTACATATGCATTTTGCTAAAAAAGTATCTGGAAAAATAGTTTTTAGAGAAGAGAAAAATAAGGGTAAAAACTTTTTTCAACCGAGTGTAAACGAGATGATGTTTAGTGCCTTAGATGTTTTTGATGGTAAGAATATAATTGGTGTTATTCTTACTGGAATTGGTGATGATGGTGCGGATGCAATGGTTGAAATTAAAAAGGCTGGTGCATATACATTAGGCGAGAGTGAGAGTAGTGCTACTGTTTATGGTATGCCAAAAGAGGCATATGATAGAGGTGGTGTTTCAGAACAGTTAGACTTTTCGGCTATACTTAAAAAAATAGCAACTCTAAGATAAGGAGATAAGTAAATGGCATTAGTAAAAAAACATGTAGCTCAAGATGTTCCTGAACTAGAAAAATTCACAAATCTTGATGATGCTAAAGAGGCTTTTAATTCTACTGATGACGATGCTCAAAAAGATTATATCATTGATGAAATTGTAAAGTTTCATGGTGGAAGTGAGTTCTTAATAGAGTATATTCATCATAATGAAATTCACAAAAATGTAGCAACTAAAATAGCATCTGTAATATCAGCAATGGAACCAGATGAAGCACCTATTGAAGCTATTATGGATCTTTTAAAACTAGAAGATGCTTATGTCCGCAATCTAGGTATCTCAATGTTACGAGACTTTGGTGGTTCTATAAAATACTATATTGTTAAGTTTTTGATTGGGGATGATCGCGATCTTCGTATATTTGCAATTAATGTTTTAGGTGATGTTGATTTTGCAGAGTCAAGAGATATGTTAGTAGAACTACTAGAGAGTGAAGAAGATGTAAATGTTGCAATGACAGCCGTTGATTATATGGGTGAAATTGGTGAAGTTGAAGATATTAAACTTTTGGAATCATTAAAAGAGCGCTTTAGCGGTGAAGTCTATGTAGAGTTCGCTGTTGATGGTGCTGTTACAATGATTAAAGGTTAAATCACATGGCATATCTATTATCAAAAGAGAACTTTACAAAAATAAGTGAATTTATTTATAGAAAGAGTGGAATTAGTTTAGAAGTAGATAAGCACTATGAAAAACTTGCAAAATATATTGATAAGCGCTCAGGTGAATTGTCTTTAGATAATTTTCGAAAATATTTTTTCAAATTGCGTTTTGAAGATAAAGAGGGCTTAGAGTTTCAAGAGCTTATGAACGCTATAACAGTAAATGAGACATACTTTTTTAGAGAAAAAGATCAATTTGAAGTTTTAGTAAATAAAATTTTACCTGAACTACACAAGCGTTTACCCGCTTCAAAACCATTAAGAATTCTATCTTCTCCTTGTTCTACAGGAGAAGAACCATACTCTATGATTTTACATATTGTAGAAGAGGGAACAGTTGTTGAAGAGAGAGATATTGAAGTTGTTGGAATCGATATCGATTCAACTGTAATTAGAAAAGCACAAATTGCAAAATATAGTGACCGTGCTATTCATGCAATACCGAAGAATATACTTAATAAATGGTTCAATAAACGTGCATTAGGTTATGAGCTTGGAGAAGATTTACAAGGAAGTGTTGATTTTCAGGTAGCAAATATCTTCGATAAGGCACAGATGCGAAAACTTGGAAAATTCGATGTTATTTTTTCAAGAAATATGCTTATCTATTTTGATGATGCTTCTCGTAAAGAGGTTGCAATGACATTTTACGATATGTTAAATCCAGGTGGTTATGTTCTTCTTGGACATGCTGAATATATGAGTCGAATTGTTTCGGTATTTAATGCCAAAAAAGTTGACAATACTTTAATATATCAAAAATAAGGAACAATTATTTTAAGCAACTAGTTGTGCGGGCTTACTGCCGAAGTAAACCAAGTGTTAGCGTAACTAAAGAGATTACTCTCTTTAGTGTAATAGATAAATGGAAGGGGTTCCCTTTCATTTAATGAAATTAAATTAAAGGAATTAATTATGCCATTAGTAATATTTGTAGATGATAGTGAGACGGCTTTAGCCTCAACAAGAATGGTTACAAACTCTATGCCTATTGAGGTTAAACAGTATACAGAAGCACAGGTTGCATTAGCAGAAATTAAAGCAGGAATGACTCCAGATTTAATCATAACTGATTTAAATATGCCTGTTATGAATGGTTTTGAGTTTTTAAAAGAGTTACGAGGAGTTCCGGCAACAAAAAGAACTCCTACACTTATGCTTACAACTGAAACTAAACCTGAACTAAAACAACAAGGTAAAGCACTCGGTCTTACTGGTTGGATTGTAAAACCATTTAATCCAGCACAGTTAAAGCAAGCTATAACTAGAGTTCTTCGTTTACCAGCATAAGGACTATAAAATGATGATGCTTGACTCTATAGATGAGTTACTTGTTCATATCAAAGAGGTTCAATTAGATGTTATAGAGTTATCTAATGAATCTTTGATGAAGATGAGTAGCTTTATGGAAAAGAATGGACTTGAAATAGATGAAGATATATCTACTGCATTGCAGTATCAAGACATAGTTACACAGCAGTTAAATGCTAGTATTGAAGCGATTGATAGTATGAAGAAGAGTATAGAGATTTTTTCGCATGCTTTTAAGAGCGATGAGGGTCTAGCAAATGAGAGTCTTGCTAAGTTACAAGAGAAGTTAACAGCAACACTACAAGAAGCTAAAGATAAGAAGAGTCGATTTTCTGGTAAACATGCCCCAGAGCATGCAGAAGACGAGATAGAATTTTTTTAGGAGAATATGATGTCAACAATAATGGTCGTAGATGATTCAAAGACAGTAAGAAACTATCATAGTGCTATTTTAAAGACAATGGGCATGGAAATAGTTGAAGCTGAAAATGGGATGGAAGCACTCGAAAAGAGTTTAGGTGCTGAGATAGATTTATATCTTGTGGATGTCAATATGCCTATTATGGATGGATATTCTTTTATAAAAGATTTACGAAAGCAAGAGAATCATAAAGATGTACCCGTTATTATGGTAACAACTCAGGCGAAAGAAGAAGATAAAATAAATGCTTATAAAGTAGGTGCAAACCTATTTGAAACTAAGCCTATTAAGCCAGATCAACTTCAAGCTTACATAGATATATTAGTTAATAAATAAGGAAGATATTATGGATCAATTATTAGAACAGTTTTTAAGTGAAGCTAGAGAGAATCTAGCATTCATAGATCAGAATATCGGTGAGATTGGTGGTGATGACCCAGAGCTTTTAAACTCTGTCTTTCGTGCAGCACATACTCTTAAAGGTGGAAGTGGAATTGTTGGTTTTGAAGCTGTCAAAAACATTACACACCATGCAGAAGACTTACTTGATATGTTACGTGCAGGTAAAATAGAGTTTGCAGATAGTATGATAGAAGTCCTTTATGATGCTTTTGATGAAGTTGTAAACTTAATAGAAGCAGCTGAAGAGACAGGTGAGATAGTTGAAGCAGATGAAGAGATAGTTGCGACAATTGTGGCAAACTTAAGTGCGCAGATGGGTAAAGAAGTAGAGGGTGAAGCTTCATGGTCTCTACCATTTACTCTTGCAGATAAATCAGATATATTAAGTCTTCCTATGCATACTCTTCGTGGTGTTGACACAGTTAAAATAGCTTTTAACAACCCTGAAATAGATGAAGATTTTTGTAATAATGCTAATTTTTATGCTGTTACTTTTGATGTAGATGATTCCTGTATGGTGTATGGAAATGATCCTGTTTATACCCTTTCATTACTAGAAGATAAGGTTCTTGGTGTTTTTTCATGTATGAGTAATGAAAATGCGAAAAGTGTTTTAAGTGGTACAGAAGATGAAGAGGGTTTACTTTTAAAATCTTCAATCGTAGCATTTATTTATGCTACATATGAAGAGATAGAAGATTCTCTCTTTAACTTTATAGATGAGTTAGAACTGTTACCTTTAGATATCAATACACTTTTAACTACCTCTTTAGGTGATACTGGTTTACAGATTGACTTATTAAAAGAACTCTCTAGTATGGCTGAAGATTTTGATTTAAATACTATTAAAGAAGAAGTAGCAGCTTCTATGGAACTTGTTGGTATTGACACTATTCAATATGCAAAATTAGAGAGATTCCTAGATATAGTTGGTTTTATTAAAGATGAAGATACATTAAAATTGCATAACTTTTTTCAAACACTTTATGTGGGTGAAGCATATGTAAATGAAGGTGCTCAGTCTGAGGAAACATCTTCTACAGAAGAAGTAATAGAAGAAGATGAGTCTAAAGAAGCATCGACAGGAATCTCTTTTGAATCAACAAATATTGAGATGAATGAACATGTTACAAATACACTTCAAAATATCTATGAGCAACAGAAAAAAGCATTGGATTATATTGAAACAGAAGAAGATTTACATAGAGTAGTTGTGACACTTGAGAAAGTAAGAAAGTATATTCCTAACATGCCAAAACTAAGCTCTTTAGAAGATGTAAAAGCATTCTTAGCCGTTCAGTTAGGTGAAGAAGTAGAGTCTGTAGTTGAAGTTGTGAGTGAGAAAAAGATAGAAAAAGAAGTTGTTCAAGCACAAGAAAGTGTCAAAGTTGAACTTGTAAAAGAGGAAAAAACTAAGCTTGTTTCTGCTCCACCTGCTGTTGCAAAAGCAAAAGCTAAGGTGAAAAAAGAACCAAAAGAGGAGAAACAAAAAGCTGTTGTTGGTAAAACTGTAAAAGTTGAGCAGGAGTCTATAGATTCACTTATGAATGTTGTAGGAGAACTCTTAGTTGCTAAAAACTCACTTCCATATCTTGCAGACAATGTAGTGAGTATGACACATGACCAGATTAAGCGTGAGATAATGGATAAGTATATCTTCATTAACCGTTTATCTGAACAGCTTCAAGATCTTATTATGGGTATGCGAATGTTACCTATATCTTATGTTTTTGATAGATACCCTAAATTAGTCCGTGATATCGCTAAAACCTTAAGTAAAAAAGTAAAACTTGAGATGGAAGGTGGGGATACTAAACTAGATAAAAATATGATTGAAATGTTAGCTGATCCAATGATTCATATCATGAGAAACTCACTCGATCATGGTATTGAAATGCCAGATGTACGTGAGCAAAAAGGTAAAAACCCAATAGGCTTAGTTACATTAAATGCTTATGCTCAATCTGATAGAATTATCATAGAAATTGTAGATGATGGTGCTGGTATAAATGTTGAGAGAGTTGCGAGTAAGGTTCTTGAAAAAGGTCTTATGAGTGTAGAGCAAATTGATGCACTCAATGAAAAAGAGATGGCTGAACTGGTTCTACTTCCAGGTCTTTCAACTGCTGAAACTATTACTGAGTTTAGCGGTCGTGGTGTTGGTATGGATGTTGTTAAAAAATCTATTGAGAGTTTTGGTGGAAGTATTGGTATCACAACTAAGGCAAATGAAGGGACAGTTATAACACTTGCTATTCCTATGTCTTTAGCTGTTACATCTCTTCTTCATATTGAAATGAACTCCATTCATTATGGTATTCCAATGGATAGTGTAAGTGAGACTGTAAAACTTGAGCATTCTGAGATTGAGTACCTTCATAATGAGCCATTTGTTTACATTCGTGGAGATGTTATACCTCTTCTTTTCATTAAGTCTATGTTAAATGAAGAAGATATGAAAGATAAACCTCTCTCAATAGTTGTTCTCAATATTAAAGATAACCTATTAGCAGTTGTTGTCAATGACTTCTTAGGTCAACTCGATGTTGTTCAAAAACCACTTGTTGGAATCATGGAAGGACATCCACTCTTTAGTGGAACTGCACTTCTTGGAAATGGACAGATAATTATGGCTATGGATCCATTAGGCTTACTGGGAATCTCTCAGAAATTAAAAGAAGATATTCAAGTAGCATAAGGGGTAGTAGTTATGATAGACTTAATAGTTTTTAGTGTTGGTGATAATAAATATGCAATGAATATTGAAAATGTTCAACGCATTGTTCAGGTTGAAGCCTTGACAAATATTCCTAATGCACATAAATATATAGATGGTATGATGCCTTATGAAGATAAGGTTATAAAGGTTTTAAGTTTTAGAAAACTTATAGGTATGCAGACTTATACATCGGAGTTGAATTCACTCTTTTCTTCTCTTGCTAAAATACATGAAGAGTGGATGAATGATTTGCGTATCTCAATAGAAACAGGGACTAACTTTAGTAAAACATTTGACCCTCATGCATGTGGTCTTGGAAAATGGATAGATTCTTTTACTGCCTATGATGACCATGTAGTAGAAGTACTTAAAGGTTTAGTTGAACAACATAAACAGCTACATACACTTGGTGGAGTTGCTTATGAGATTCGTTTGAGTGATAAAGAGAGAGCTCTTCATATGCTAAATATTGAGTTGACAAATATTTACCAACATACTATGGGTGCTTTAGAACTTTTTGTTAAAGAGTTAGATACAGTGGCAGACTCTCTACAAAAGCTTCTTATTTATGATGATAAAGGTACAATTTTTGCTATTAAAGTAGATGCAATAGATGATATTGCACATGTGAAAGAGAGTGAATTTATTAATGCAAATAATGAAAATGATACAAATGAATTTTTAGAGTTAGAGGGTGTTTTAGATTTAGATAATGTTTTAATAAATGTAATTAAAACAGTATCTTTACCAAAGTAAAGGAAATAATATGTCAATTACATACGAAAAAAATGAAGCTACTTTTACATCTGTAATATATGAAGATGAACTTGTGGCATTTAGAGACTTTTTACAAGAGAAAGCTGGAGAAGAGTTACTTCTGAATTTTAAAGAGTGTGAAGATATTCATCTTGCAATTCTTCAACTTATTATGGCATATAAAAAAAATTATAGCTGTAGTTATGAATTTTCTTCACAAAAGAGACTTTTTCAGACAGTTTTAGAAGGATTTTGTACTAGTGAAAACCATTGTAATTAGTAACCGTAAAGGTGGTTCAGCTAAGACAACTACAGCAGTAAATATTGCAAGTGGACTAGCAAAACACGGTTCAGTACTCCTTTTAGATCTTGATACTCAGGGACATGCTTCCATTGGTGTTGGATGTGAACCTGATGAAAAGTTAGGGGTGCACTCCATTTTTGAAGGTGCTACACTTAGTGAAACATTTATTCCAACTGTGCATAAAAACTTAACACTCTCTCCTGCCTTGGTTAATTTTGATGTTTATGAATATACAGATCTTAGGGGTATTTTAAAAAATAGATTTAAGAGAGAAAATATAGCTGATTTTTTTGATTACTGTGTGATAGATACACCTCCAACTTTTGACGCACTTCTTAAAAACTCACTCGAGGTTGCTGATAGTGTAGTTATACCTTTTGTTCCCCACCATTTAGGTGTAGTTGCAGTAGGACAGATGTTACGTGCGTTATATCAAAGTTCTAAAACTCAAGAGCGAGAGATTGCAGATGTTTCAATACTTCCTGTAATGTATAATCCTCATATTAATGAACATAAAGAGTCTCTTGAAAAAGTGAAAACTTCCTTTGGTGCAGATAAA
>Ga0256826_1002038_pt1 | contig 12480 bp, 12 predicted proteins | sample CV79metaG_FD_185975 | JGI IMG/M metagenome (GOLD analysis project Ga0256826, IMG submission 185975) | Hydrothermal vent microbial communities from East Pacific Rise, Pacific Ocean - CV79 | ecosystem: Environmental > Aquatic > Marine > Hydrothermal vents | place: Pacific Ocean: East Pacific Rise... | reverse complement strand
AGATATATCACTTAGTTCTTGAATTAAATTTTTATTATTTTTAATAATAGATGTACCAGATTCAAACTCTATTTTATTTTTCTTTAAAAGCACATCAAATTTGGTTTGACAAATATTGGCAGGTCTATCCATAGGTACTATATGATTTATAATTATAAATTTAGATTTTTTTGAATTTTGAAAATTTTGGAATGTATCTTCTAACTTTTTTAACTCTTTTTCAGTCTCTATCTTTCCAGATATATATAGTCTGTTATCAATAATATTAATAGATGTAAAATCAAGATTTTTAATATTAGAGACCACCATATATATAAATTGAGTCCATAAAATAGGTTCTCCAGCTCCAATATCAACTTTATCAACAATATTAGATTTGTATATCTCTTTTAATTTTGTAAATAACTCTTTTTTGCTTTTTATGGATGGTAGATAACCATCTAATATTACTCTCTTACCATCATAATTTATATTCATTTTATAAGGAGATATAACTATAGGAGAAATTTTATCATAAATTGTGCGAATCCCAAAAACTGTATTACATAGTTTAATCACTCTATAATGCTCTTCTATAGAAGGAGAGAGACCACTAAGTATAATATCTCTTCCTTCGCTTCTAATAGAGACCCAATCTAAAGAATTTTTACTTAATATTAAAGATACTCTTGAGACAAGAGTATTTGGAATTTTTTCAGAATATTTTGGTATGGCAAGGATTAAAATTAACATCAAAAATAATAAGCCCATAAGTTGTATATAAAATAGCTTATTATATTTCATCTGATATATTCTTATTTTGTAATGGGTTTTTACTAATCTTTGTCATCTTTTTTAGAGGTTTAGAGCCAAATAAATTCGGCATATCTGTAATAGCTATATCTTGATTAATATTTGGAAACTCTTTTATATGTAAATTATTTTGAGGGAATTTTGTAATTTGAATCTCTTGAGATGGTAAATCATCAACAGATAATGAGATATGTTGTTCATTAGTAATTATTATATTCATACTTCTATCTAAGAATTTTAGATATATTAACTCCATCAATTCACCTTTTGATTCTGCCTTTAAATTTTCATCTTTAATCCAACATTTAATTCTAAATTGAAACATAGAGTCTTTAAAACTTACCATCAAAATTAATTTGTCTTTACTTTGGTCAATTTTATCAATCTCCTCTATAGCTTCTAAAAGTATAGATTTAATTTTACTAACTTTCTCTTCTACAGATAGATAAATATCCAACTCTATACGCAAACCATTATAGTTATTGGAAGATTCATTAATAACATAAGAAGTCCCTATCATATTATTTGGTATAATAATCTCTACATTATTTTTTGTGATTAACCTAGTATTTCTAAGACCAATCTTAGTTACTTGACCTTTTAAGTCATCTTTTACATAAATATTATCTCCCACACGATATGGTGAATCAGTTAATATAAAAATTCCAGAGATTAAGTCAGATAGTGCATCTTTTGCAGCCATACTAATTCCCATGGCAACAATACCAGCTGAAGCTAACATAGCAGTCATATCAATATTCCAAATAGAAAATACCTTATAAACTCCAGCTAAAGAGAATAGAACCAAGAGTAAATTTTCAAAAAGAGGTAGTGTTGATTTTTGAATTAATCTTGAATAATCGTCATCTGTAGATGTAGCACTATTAGCTATCTTTACAAGAATTAATTTTAAGATTTTAAAAAAGAAAATCATTAATGATATAAATAAAATAGACTTAACAATTGAGGTAGTAATAAAATTTATAGATTCATTAAAATCTAACATACTAATTATAATTAAAATAGAAGAGAAAAAAATTAGTTGAAATATAAATGAATTAAGTGCCTTTATAAACTCATTATCAATAGAAAAATTAATTTTGGTAGCTAATATTTTAATAAATCTAGGGATATATTTACTTAGGGTTCTAGCAAAGATATAACCTATTAAAAGAACAAATCCAACTTCTGCTAATATTGTGAAATCAAAAGCATTATACTTACTTTCAAGTTTACTCCATATTTCATTATAATATAATATTATTTTATTATAAAATATTGTTAAAAAAGATTTTATCTCTTGCACTTGAATTTACCCTTAAAATTTATTTTATGATTATATCTAAATTATATGGTCTAAGTTTTTTTTTCTCTTTTCTCTTCTAAATAAGAGGCAATAAGTATCCAAACAATTGCAATATCAATCATTACATCAGCATAATTAAAAACAGCAAAATTAAATCCACAATGCCATGCCACATAATCAACCACACCTTCGTGATAAAATCTATCAACAATATTGCCAACTGCTCCACCCACTAAGAGTCCAAGAGGAAAAGCAAACTTTTTAATATAGCCCTCATAAAATATAAATCCAACAACAGATGTAACTAAAGTAATCTGTAACCATTTTACATATTCACCCAATGATGCAAACATAGAGAATGCTACACCTCTATTGTAATGAAGTTCTAAAGATATACACTCTCCATCTAAAAAATATCCATTAACAAATAGAGATTTGATATTTTGGTCAATAATAAAAGTACCAACGATTACAAGTATAAATACGGTGATGTGTCTCATCATATTAAGACCTTTTTAAAAAATTCAACACTTTTATCCATCATCTTATTAACCTCTTTTTTATCTTCTCCTTCAAGTAAAAGTCTAATTTTATTCTCTGTTCCTGAATATCTAAAAAGTTCTCTTAAGCCTTTTGATTTTATCTCTTTAACAAGATTATCATAACCATCTATTTTTGTAAAATCTTTTTTATCATTAATAAGTAGATTAACTAGCTTTTGAGGGTATGATTTATAAGGATTAAAAGCTTTACTTGCTTTTTGTTTTGAGATAATTAAATATGCTAATGCTTGTAATGCACTACTAATTCCATCACCAGTTTTTGCATAATCACTAAAGATTATATGACCACTCTGTTCTCCTCCAAAGTTTGTCCCTTTTTTGTGCATAAGTTCAACCACATGCTTATCACCCACGGCACTTCTATATAGTTTAATTCCATTCTTATCAAGATATTTTTCAAGACCTTGATTGCTCATAACAGTAGCAACCATACAAGAGCCTTTAAGAGTTTGTTGATTTTTCATGTGAACAGCAAGAACAGCCATAAGTTTATCGCCATCAACAACTTCACCTTTTTCGTCTACGACCACTAATCTATCAGCATCCCCATCAAGGGCGATACCAATATCTGCACGATATTTAACTACAGCTTTTGCCATTGTTTTGGGATACATTGCACCATATCCATCATTAATATTAAACCCATCAGGAGAATTACCCAAGATTATTAAATCAGCACCAAGTTCAGATAATATGGCAGGAGCAACTTTATATCCAGCACCATTTGCACAATCTATAACAACTCGTAATTTTTGTAAAGATAAATTTTCGGGAAAAGAGTTTTTGATATGCACAATATATCTACCAATTACATCATCTATTCGTTTTGATTTACCAATGTATTTACCCAAAGCTTGAGACTCTTCTATTAGCTCAAGATTAGTATATATATTCTCTATCGCTTCCTCTTTTTGTCTATCAAGTTTGTTTCCATCTCCATCAAAAAACTTAACACCATTATCATAAAATGGATTATGACTAGCAGAAATCATAATTCCAGCATCACAACGCATATTATGAGTCAAAAAAGCAATGGCAGGTGTTGGCATTGGCCCAATTTGTATCACATCAAAACCAACAGCAGTTAAGCCTGATACAATAGCATTTTCTATCATATAACCACTTCTTCTTGTATCTTTACCTACAAGAATTTTGTTAGTTTTTGTAAATTGTTTAAAATATATACCTGTTGCCATTGCTAGTCTCATAGAGTTTAATGCAGTAACTTTAACACCTGCTTTACCTCTTACTCCATCTGTTCCAAAAAGCTTCATTCACTCTCCAAATTATTGGTTTTTGTAATTTTACCAAATTAAATCAAATGGTATATTAAAACCGATTTACTTTTTATTTAATAATCTCCTATAATATTAGATAAAATAGAAGGATAGATATGAATGAAATCAACTTAAGTGATATGAATATGACTCTGTTAGAGGGTATGAAGAGTATGGAAAATATGAGTCAGAATATAGATGATGGTTCTTTTATGGTAGGTGTATTTTTTGGAATTTTAGGTATGAGTTACTCTATGTATGGTAAAAATAGTTCTAAAGATATATTTTTGTATAGTGGAATTGGTTTAATGATATACCCTTATGTTATATCTGGATATACTGAGACTCTTTTAGCAGGTATTGCTTTAACTATCGCTCCATTTATTAAAAATTTATTATTAAAGTCTTAATTGATAAGTTGAAATTTTTTACAAAATTATAGTATAAAATTTAGTAGGTTTTGTTTTTCCTTTTAAAAGTATACTATCAAGATATTTAGTTTTATAATCATCTTTTATATGCTCATAAATTTCATCACTTATAATATTATATGTACCATATTTCTTATTAATTGACTCTAATCTTGCAGTTGTATTGACACTATCACCAATAACCGTATAATTTAATCTATTTGTTGAACCAATATTTCCAACAAGTGTTTTTCCATAATGTACTGAAACTCTTGTTTTAAATATATTTTGATTATGTTCTTGTCGTTCTTTATTAAAAATATCAATCTCTTGGTGTATCTCAATAAGCGTTTTAACAGCAAGTAAAATAGGATTATCTACATCTTTAGGTGCACCCCAAAAAGCCAATACAGCATCACCAATATACTTATCAACCGTTCCATTATTTTTTTGAATTACAGATGTTATCTTATCAAAATATTCAGACAATACAATGGCCACATCACTTGGATTCATATTTTCAGATATTGTTGTAAAGTTTTCTATATCTGTAAACATAATTGCTAAATTTTTCTCTTCTCCTCCAATTTTAGCCTCTTGATTTAACTCCATTAATATTTTAACAATATCAACAGGAATATATTTGATAAAAGAAGATAGAGCCGTTTGCAAAGATTTTAAAGAGTGTTGCACCTCTCTTATCTCTGTTATTTTAGAGTCTTCATTTATATTTATATTTAGATGAAGGTGTTCTATATTTCTAATTTGATAAGATAAAAGAGTGATTGGTTTGGAGATTCTTTTTGATAAATATGCCACAATAAAAATAAATATTATAAGTACTAAAATTGATATAGTTATAGTTGTATACATTGTTAATACTATATCACCTAATATTACATCTTGAGGAATTAGAGTTAGAATTTTCCATTTTTGAGATGAATTCTTTGGAAAAGAGTAGAAGAAATATAGATATTTTACTCCGTCATTACTTTTAATAAGACCACTTTTCTTGCCTGTTAAATATTTTGTATATGATTTATTTATAATTGTTGGATTTAAATTAGAGTTTAGTTTAACTATTTTATTAGTTACTGATTGATGATTATCAAAAGATGAAGCTATAATATTCTGTTTTTTATCAAAAATTATTATATCACCAAATATTTTTTGACTCTGTAATTTTAAAAATTTATTAAACCTTTGATATGTAATATCTGCTCCAGCCACTTTTGTTTTGGTATTATTTTTATCAAATATGGCTCTACTAACTGTTATTCCCAACTCTTTTTCTGTTGCATATATATATGGTTCAGACCAAAAGATAGTATCTCTTTTATTTGCTATTTTATACCAAACTCTTGATATTGGGTTATATGTTGTATAGTTAGTTTGGATATCTATCGTTTCTAAATTATTATTTTTATAAAACCATCTATCTATAAATTTATCATTCTCTTTTTTAATTACTCTTGCTATAAGTTGAGGGTATCTTCGTATCTGTATAAAATCACCTCTATTATTGGCAATATATATACTATTTATATAGGAATATGATTTTAACTGTTCAAACATTAAATTGATTAAAATATCTTGATAACCTATAATATTATTACTTAATCCATTTAGTTTAGATAAAATCTCAACATAATTAGATGATATTTCCAAGGTTTTTGTTGTTATATTAATAACATTATATGAAATCTCTTTTTGAATTTTATCAAGCATTATATAAGATAGATTATATGATTTATAGTAGTTATAGCTTATTAGAACAACTACCATAAAAGTTAGAAGTATTGCAAATAATCTACTTAATTTTATTGAAAATTTTTGAGTTTGCAATAATAGAATCCTTTATTAAAGTCTCTGAAAAAATCCTAAATCTACATTTTTATAAACTTCATTCCATTTAAAAACTTCACCATTCATTGCAATATAAATACCATATTCTAATAGTTTTATTGCACCAAATGCTGTTCCCAAATTAAAGAGTGCATCAGAATTTTTAAATTTATATGGAACCATAGCTCCTATTAATATTATAGTTTTATTATTAATATTCTTATCTGCTAGATATGAAGCTGTTTGAACCATAGTATCAGTACCATGAGTTAAGATGATTCTATCCTCTTTAGATGAGAGTAGATGAGTATATATAATCTCTCTATCTTTCTCTTTTATATCAAGGCTATCTTTTAAAAAGATAGTATCAAAAGATAAATCATAACTATATCTACCATCTTTTAGCATATCTTTAATATAAGAGCCATTTCCAAAATTTAACTGACCGTTAATTGGATTATATCTCTTATCAATAGTTCCACCAGTAATTAAAACCTTAATAGACATTAGTTACTATTATCTACTACTATTGCTCCAAGTTTAGATAAAATATCATCCATCTCTAAATCTTTCATATCATAGTTCTCTTGAAGTTTTGTTAATTTATCTGTAAGTTCACCAATTTCACTATTTGCTTTCTCTAGGTTCTCTATAAGCTCATTTTTTTCTGTTACCAAAAGAGCATGACTATTTAAAAGTTTATCTACTTTTTTTGTAATTAATTCCAATTTATCCACATTCTATCCTTTTATAGTTAATTCTTATATTATATCTTATTTATTTAAATCTTACTTTATTCTTAATCAAGCATTTTTGCAAAATCTTCAAAAATATAAGCACTCTCATGAGGTCCGGGGCTTGATTCAGGATGATGCTGAACAGACATAATGGGAGAGTTATTATATTTTAATCCTTCAATTGTATTATCAAATAAATTTATATGAGTAACCTCTGCAACATCTACGATATTATCAGGAACATTATAGTTATGATTTTGAGCTGTAATCTCTACTGTTGAATCTTTTTTAGCCTGAACAGGATGATTCCCACCATGATGACCAAATTTTAATTTATAAGTATCATATCCATGAGAAATTGACAAAAGTTGATGACCTAAACATATTCCAAATAGTGGAATTTTAGCATCAATCAAAGCTTTTATCTTCTCTTGTTCCTCTTTTAAAATCAAAGGGTCTCCTGGCCCATTTGATAAAAATACACCATCTATCTCATTAGATTTAAATTTTTCTATTATAGTTTTACTCTCAATAGTATTTGGAACAACTTCAACTTGCATTCCTGCTTCTGTTAGTTCATTTAAAATATTTCTTTTGATTCCAAAATCTATAGCTATAATCTTTTTTGTTGTATTTGGAGTTTTATATTTAAAATTAACATTATCGTATCTAGCATCATTATGAATATAGTTCTCTTTTGTACTAACCTCTTTAATATAGTTAATATCTTCTATTCTTGGAGAACTCTCTAGCATAGATTTCAACTCATCTTTATCACTAATTTCAGTTGAAGCAATCATCATCATAGAACCCTCATCTCTAAGAGTCTTTGTTATAAATCTTGTATCTATCTCTGTAATTCCCATAACATTATGTTTTTTCATAAGTGAATCAAGAGTCTCTTCTGACCTAAAATTTGATGGTCTCTCTTGATAGTTTCTTACAATAATACCCTTACAATAAGCCCCTTTGCTCTCCATATCTTGCTCATTACATCCAACTATTCCAATCTCTGGCATCGTAAAAGTAACAAATTGACCAGCATAACTTGGGTCTGTTACAATCTCTTGATAACCTGTCATTGATGTGTTAAATACAATCTCGCCCACACTAGAACCAGTTGCTCCAAAACTCTTAGCCTCTAAATATAAACCATTTTCAAAATATAAATAAATATTTTTCATTATAACATACCTCTTTTTGCTAACTCTTCTTGATATAATTTTTCATATAATAATTCATAATCATAACTTCCAATTACTATCTCTCTATCCATTCTTTTGATTTTTTTATAGACAATATCATCAATTTCATTATACGCATCAGAAAAGGCTTTAAAAGCTTTAAAAATTACATTTTTGACTTGATTTTCATTAACATCATACTCTATAAGATAATTTTCATATAACTCATCTAATATCTTATGTGCTAAATCATTATATCTATCATCATAATTCATAATCACACCATTTTCAGATGCAAGTCTCTTTTTAATCATAAAAAAAAGTTGTCTTTCATTAATATGCTGAAACTCAATCTCATCATCATTTTCATCTAAAATCTCATAAACCTTTTCATCAAGTTTTCTTTCAATTTTTAGATTTTCATCAATAATATTCTTTACAGCTTCAACAACAACATCTTTACCTTTTGGCATATCAATAAAATTGGCATTAGCCAAATCAATACCAACTTTAGTTGCTAAATATCCTGTTTGATTCTCTTTTAGTCTCATAGCTACTCCATTATCTAATAATTGTATCTTCTCTATCTGGACTTGTTGATATTATGCCAATTTTAGCACCCACAATAGACTCTAACATATTTATATAATCTTTTGCTTCTTTAGGAAGAGCATCAAAATCTCTTACACCTTCCGTTTTATCCCAACCCTTAAATGATTTGTAAATTGGTTTTGCATCTTCTAAATCATAAGGTACAAAATTAACCTCTTTACCATTAATCTCATAAGCTACACAAACTTTTATCTCTTTAAAACCATCTAAAACATCAAGTTTCATCAAAGATATATTATCTACTCCATTTACTCTAACAGCATGTCTCATAGCAACTGCATCAAACCAACCACATCTTCTTGGTCGCCCTGTTGTTGTTCCAAATTCATGACCATTTTTGCGTATTAACTCACCCTCTTCACCAAAATCTTCACTTGGAAATGGACCATTTCCCACTCTTGTACAGTAGGCCTTTGCAATTCCAGTTATAATACCTAAATCTTTTGGATTGATTCCTAGACCATTACAAGCCCCAGCACTTACTGTAGTTGAGCTTGTTACAAATGGATATGTACCATGGTCAATATCAAGCATAGTTCCTTGAGCACCTTCAAGAAGTATTTTTTTGTCACTTTCCAAAATATCCCACATCATTCTAGTTGTATCTGTAATAAATGGTGATAATATCTCTTTATATCCATTTAACTCTTCTAATAATTCATCTTTTGTAGGAAGTGTTATCTCCATTGCATTAAAAATAGAAGCATTAGCTTTAAAAAAGTTTATAATCTTATCAGTTAGTTTTTCAGTATCTAAAAGTTCTCCTAAACGGTGACCAACACGAGATATTTTATCTCCATAAGCTGGACCAATCCCTTTCCCAGTTGTACCAATAGCCTTATCACCCTTCATTCTCTCTCTTGCTTGGTCAATTAAGGCATGATATGGCAACAGTATATGAGCTTTATCTGATAGGAAAAGTCTCCCCTCTAAATTATCAAACTGTTGCATCTCTTTAATAAAATCTTTTGGAGATAAAACAACACCATTTCCAACTATATTTTTAGCTTTTGGATTAAGTACTCCTGATGGAATTAGATGAAGTGCATATTTTTTATCGCCAACAACAATTGTATGTCCTGCATTATGTCCACCTGCAAAACGACACACAAAATCATAAGATTGTGCCATGTTATCAACTATTTTTCCTTTTCCTTCATCACCCCATTGCAGTCCCACAATTAAATCAGCTCTATTCATATTTTATCTACCCTTGTTATTTTTCATTATATTTGTTATGCACTCATCACTATATAGTGCAAATCCTGATGCTTTTATACCATCAATATTATATATACCACCTCTGGCAAGAAGACCATTCTCATTAAAAACTCTAAATGTCAAAGAGTCATAGTATCTCATTTTAGCATAATACAGAGGAGAAATTACAATATTATCATAATCTATTTTTTTAGTTGCCTCTTTTATCTTATCAAGTTCAAAAGCAATATCTTTTGGAATGTTTTTAAGAGACTCCAAATCAGAAATTCTATGAACAGATACCAAATCACTTATCCAATCTATATTTAAATCTAATATCTTTTCTATACTCATAGATTTTAAAATATCTAAATCTACACCATAATTATCATGTAAAATTTGAGGAATTTTAATATTTGCAATCTGTAAAATTGGATTAATATTAAGTTTTGATAATATATTGATTGTAATATTAGCTACTTCATCAAAATTTCCATCAATAATCTCTGCACCAATTTGATACTGTTCTGAAGTTGGAAACGATAGTGTAGGTTGAATATAGAACCATCGTTTATGCTCCATACTTCTACCCAATCTTTTTGTTACAATTCTAACAACATCAGCAGTACTATCTGCTCTTAAAGTCACTTTATGATTATGCTCATCATTAACTCTAATTAACTCTTTAGGGTTATTAAAACTCTCATTTTGATGATATGAAAATATTGGTGTAACTATCTCTTGAAATTTTAATTCCTCTAAAATAGCACTTGCTTTATACTCTAAATCTCTCTTTATCTTAGCACTCTCTCCAAAATATAGCCTACTTCCACTAGGGATTTCATGTTCAAATATCATAATTTAATCTTTGTAATAAGTTTCATTAAATGCTCTACTAGCACTACCATCATAGTCTCGTCTTCCCAAATCATTCAAAGCCAATTCAATAGCATTAACAACCCACGCAGACTCATATACTGGAATTAATCCCATCTGATTTATTCTAAAGAGTTTACCTTTCAGATGGTCTTGACCACCAGCAATATTTACACCATATTTACTCTTTAAAAGTTTTCTAATCGCCTCTGCATCATCATCAAAAACTGTACTCATAGATAGAGCAGGAGTCTTTGGATAGATATTAAAACCAATTGACTCTAACGCTTTTTGAGTTGCATCTGCTCTTAATATTGTATTATCATAAAGCTTATCAAAGCCCTCTTTTTCAATCTCATCAAAAATTGCATTAAGTCCAATAATAAGAGTTGTAGGGGCAGTGTAAGCAGTTGTATTTTTTTGTTGCTTTTTTATTTCAGAGCTAAGATTAAAATAATAATCCTCTCCTGAATTAATTTTTTTAACAGCACTATTAGATAAGCCAATCATTGCAAGTCCAGGAGGAAGCATAAGAGCTTTTTGACTACCAGCAATTAGTGCATCTATATCTGTTGTATCAATTCTTTCAACACCCACAGCTGTAATTCCATCTGCAACTATCATAATATTAGGATTTATCTCTTTCGCGACTTTTGCAATCTCTTCAACTGGATGTCTAAGCCCTCCAGCACTTTCACAAACTTGAATAAATAGTGCATCAATCTCACTATCTTTTTCTAATATCCCTTTTACATCTTGAACTATGGCAGGAGTATTCCATTCATAACTAAGTTCAGTTTTTTCTATCCCCATAGCATCAGCAATTTTACCAAATCTTTCACCAAATTTACCAGAATTAATTGTTAAAGCTTTACTTTTGCAAAGATTTAACATACAAGACTGCATTGCCCCAGTGCCAGAACAAGCCAACATTACACATTCAGGCATATCAAAAAGTTTTAATAATCTCTCTCTTGCCTCTTTAAAAATTAACTCAAACTCAGGTGTTCGATGATGAAGTGTTGAAGTAGCCATAGATTGTCTAACAATCTCTGGTACTGGTGTTGGTCCTGGTGTAAAAAGTAGCATTTTATCCTCACTATAATTAAAATTCTATCCCTTGTTTTAAAAGACATAATTGGAATCAATTATATCTAAAAAGAGTTTATAAGAAGCATAGTAAAAATATTGTTATGAAAAAGTAGACCTATAATGGAGTTTTTTATAAGAATAGAATTATCTATATTACTTTAATATAAATATGATTAAAAATCTTTTATCTCATGGTATCAAGCATCTGTTGAAGTAACTCTTCATCTGTAAATCTTGCTTTCTGTTCAGTTTGATAGAAACTATATGATTTATTAAAGCTAGATTTTTTTATATTAATTGTAACTCTAAATAGATGAATCTCATATATTCCCCAATATCCACCAACCATCTTATTTTGCATCTCATCATAATAGGATTGATAATTATTTATCACCTTTTTTTCATCACAGATTATATTATAGCTAAAGCCATTTATTGAGCCATTTAAAGTTGAATTTTCTATACAACTCTTAGCTCTAATTTTATCTTTTAGTGATAAAACAGAGATATATAAGTTTTGATATAGTTTTTTTTGCATCTCAACTTTATGTAATGATTTAATAGATGCCGTGAGCATTAAAATTGC
>Ga0256826_1002036_pt1 | contig 12487 bp, 14 predicted proteins | sample CV79metaG_FD_185975 | JGI IMG/M metagenome (GOLD analysis project Ga0256826, IMG submission 185975) | Hydrothermal vent microbial communities from East Pacific Rise, Pacific Ocean - CV79 | ecosystem: Environmental > Aquatic > Marine > Hydrothermal vents | place: Pacific Ocean: East Pacific Rise... | reverse complement strand
GCTTAATAAAGAGAGAGGTTTGTAAAATGAGTGGTAGAAAAAAAATAGAACGAAATATAGAGGTTGATTTTAGTGGTGTTTGTTTTAAGCCTTGTGGAGTGAAAAAAGAGGATTTAGAAAGAGTATATCTTTTAGAAGATGAGATGGAAGCTATCCGTTTATCTGATTATGAAGGGTTATATCAGCAGGAGTGTGCAGATAAAATGGGTATCTCTCGTACAACTTTTTCTCGTTTAATAGAGAGTGCTAGAAAAAAAATATCGGATGCTTTTGTAAATACTAAAGCATTAAATATTAAGATGAGGGAGGTAACAGAGTGTGCAGATAATTTTTGATAATAATTTTATAGATAAACAGTGTCAATCTCTTTGGGGATTTAGTGCATATTTTAAAGAGTATAATCTTCTTCTTGATACAGGAAGTAATGGTCGTATTCTTTTAAAAAATATGCAAGTTCTTGATATTAATATTAAAGATATTAAATATATATTTATAACTCATTCACATTGGGATCATATAGGAGGATTAGATTCTATTATAGAACTTAATCCAGATATAACTCTTTTTATTCCAGAATCTCTTTCTAAATATTTAATTTCAGATCTAATATCTATGGTTCAAAAAGTAGTTGTTTGTACTGAGAAACCGATGAAATTATTTGATAATTTATATACAACAGGATTATTAGGAGAGAGTATGCCAGAACAAGCACTTATTATTGATGGAAAAAATCCTCAAGTTATTACAGGATGTGGTCATTTTGGTATAGATAATATTACTAAGGTTGCGAAAGATTTTCTTCAAAAAGATATTGTCAGTGTCGAGGGTGGATTTCATCTGTTACAAAGTGATGAAGAGAGCATTTTACAAACTGTTCACCACTTAAAAAAGATGGGTGTTAAATATGCTAATGCAACTCATTGTAGTGGGGATAAAGCAGTTGAAATTTTTAGAAAAGAGTTTCAATCAGCTCTTTCTCTGTAACTTCTTTAATCTCTTTTTCTTCTCTAAATAAGCTTTTTCTTCTAAAAGAGCATATTGAAAATCTTTTTCTAACTCCTCTAAAGGGATGTTAGATACCTTATGATAAAAGTGTAATAAGAGTGTATTATCTTCATCATCTTTAGTAAGTTTAGAGAGACTTTTCATCTTGAGTTTTATATCCATCTTTAAAAACTTCATACGGTTTACATCTATTATAGAAAATATATAACTACTATTCTCTTGTTTTACTAAAATATTTCCAGGAGAATAATCTATATGATATATCCCTTTTTGATGAAGATCATAACTAAAAATAATAAACTCTTTTAATATCTTTTCCCTGTCTTTAAACTCTTTGTCATTGAAAACAGCTCGTATCTCAAAATCATAATTAAAAAACTCACTAATATAAAAGCTTTCTTGAAATAGAAAAGGGGAACTGAATTCTATATAACCTATTGGTTTAGGCGTGTTTATATTAAGATTTATAAGTTTTACAGAATTTTCATATGAGCGTTTTGCTTTTGAATCTCTAAAAAACTTATAGACAATTTGGTTTAAAAGATGAGGTATTTTAAATGATTTTACTACATACTGTTTATTTTGAAATATAACTATTTTTATAGTGTTTCTTTTTTGAAAAAGTGTTATATTCTTTTCATCTTGAAAATATGTTTTTATGTTTGTGATGAGGTCTTGATATGACAGATTTATTATTTTATAATTCATTGGATAAACCTTCAGAAGATAATTTTTTGGTAATAGCATTATATATTCTTTCTGAAACTTTTCCATCTATCTCTCCGCATAAATCTTGGCTAAATTTTAAACGTTTTGATTCTAGCTTTTTGGGATTAGTTAATGCTTCTTTAGTATAAAAAATCGTTTCTGTATAATTATAAGCATTATCAAGAATATTTCGATAAAAATCTTTACTTTTATCTATTCGTTTTGATAATTTCCATGGCATAAGATAATATGACCAACGAAGTTTAAAATATTGATTAGATATTACCGGTTTATTTAATGCAGCAAATTCAAACATCGCAGAACTTTCATCACTAATCATAATGTCAGATATTGCTAAAAATGGAACAAGATTATACTCATCTAAAGGAAGAAGTATACAGTTTTCATATTTTTGCCATTTAGAAAATTTTTTAAGTTGATTTTTATATTTTTTTCTTTCATATGTTAGATAATGAGGTTTAATTAAAATATTACAATCTAAAAATTCGGCAGGAAAATCATCTTTCATTTTTTCAATAGATGATGGAAAAAATGTTGGAGCATATAAAATAGTTTTTTTATTTTTATCAAGATTATATTTTTGAAAGAGTATCTCTTTTTCAGATTCTTGAAAATTTATGATTTCATCAAACTTTGAAAATCCAACAGGAGTTAATTTTGATTGATATTGAGGATATCTTTCCAACATTTTTTTATATTGATAATTTCCTTCAATTAGGTATATATCAATATTTTTAATAGCAGAATAGAAACTTTCTAAAAATTTTGTTCCAATACCATGCTCTAAAAGAACTTTTAATGCAGTTATTTTAGAAAATAGTTCTGAATTATTAGCAAAAAAAACAACATCAATATCTTTTTTTAGAAGATTTTCTAAATCAAAAGAGTAGTTTAAACTATTTTTTTCAGCTATTGTTTGCATATTTTTGGAATTTTGTTTTTTTGAAAGGATATATTTTACATCATGCCCCATTTTACTAAAATAATTTCCAATAGGTAAAAAATGAGGATAATAGTATGGATAAGCTACATAAAAAAGTATTTGCATAATTTATTTTTCTATTTTTTGTAGTTTTACATCAATAATTTGTGCTGTAAAATCTGCTAATAATGTGTTGATTGCTGAAAATGCAACATCTTTACTATCTAAAAGAGTATGATCTGGCTCATTTCCAAAATTACTTATACGCATTGGTGTTTTTGTTCGTTCTGGATTAATACAATTTATTCTTATATTTTTTGATTTAAGTTCTTCTCCCATTGCTTGTGTTAAATTCACAATAGCAGATTTTGTAGAACTATATAAAGAATAGTTTTTACGACCTCTTGTATAAGAGCTAGATGTAAAATTTAATAAAGATCCGGATCTTTTTTCTAAATAGGGAATAGATTCTTTAATGATATTAATTGCTCCTAAATAATTTATATTTAAGATTTCTAATATTGATGAATATTCTGTATTTTCTAAAGGTTCTTTGATTAAGATGGATGCTGTATTTACAATATAATCAATTTTATTTTCTCTTGTAAAAACAGTTTCAAGTGCTAATTTTACATCCGATGCTCTACTAACATCTGTTTGTGTTAATGATCGACTGAAAAAATAAACTTTGGCATCAAAACTAGATGCAAGATCGCCTATATCTTTACCTATCCCGTAAGCACCACCAAAAACAACTAATACTTTATTTTTTAATTTTTCTTGATAAAATATATCTGAGTATTTCGTATCTAATCTTTGTTTTTTTGATTGAAAAATTTTATCGGCTGTGAAAATATCTTGTTCATATGTAATTTTAATATTTTCTACTGCTCCCTGTACTATAAATATTTCCTCTTGAGGAATATACTTTTTCACAACACCACAATCATCAGTAGGTTGAAAATCTATATCTTTTTGTGCTAAAGTATATGCTTGATGAATAAGTTCATAGCTAAAACATTGAGGTGTTTGTCCTTGCATCATATTACTGCGTTTAGGAATATTTTTAATTTTATTGTGTTCTACTTCTATTATTGTATCAGTCGCAGGAATAGCGACATCTATTGCATTATATTTTTTTAAAGCATTAATACATGCTTCAATAATTCCGTGATTTAAAAAAGGTCTAACAGCATCATGAAATAAAAAATTGATTTTTTCTTTTTTAGATCTTTGTTCATAAGCTTTTATTGCAACAAGAGAGGAATCTTTTCTTTCTTTTCCCCCATTTAAAACTTTTTTTACTTTATTATAGTGAGATTGAATTAATAAATCTTCAATTGTTTCTCGCCATTCTGCTTTTATAACAATACAAATTTCATCAATAAGAGGATTGTGTTGAAAAATATCTACGGTATGTTCTATTAAAGTTTTTCCAGCAATTTTTGCAAATTGTTTCGGAATATTAAGTCCAAATCTACTGCCACTTCCTCCAGCTAAAATTATAGCAATGTTTTTTTTCATAATAGTTCTCCCTTGTTTATAATTGATTCAATGTTTTCAGCAGATTTACTACCATTTTCATTTGTCCAATTTTCTTTTTCTGTTTTCCAATCACCATAAACTTCACTAAGGTATTTATCGTAGTTTTTAGGAATAAAAAAATTATATCCATAAAAAGAGAAAGGAATTAATGTGTCACCTAATGTTTTTTGACTTGTTCTATTGACTCTACCATAAGCATACCAATAACTAAAATTATTATAATTATATTTAAAAAAAATATCTAAACAGAGATGACCTTTTCCAAAAAAAAGAAATTTATTAGTTCTAATTTTAGCTATCTGATAATTTTCTTTTGATGTAAAAGGAGGAATCATCTCTTTTGTGGGTGATCCCTTTTTTTCTCTTCTTTTTGCCATCTCATTAAATGTATAAATATATGTTCTATAATTATACTTTTTTGAGATAATTTTTAAAATTTCAGGTATTTGTTTATAATCTGTTTCATTTTTAAGAGAGATGTCTATATCATAATCCCAAGGTATAAATGAGTTATTTCTCATTGCTCCAATTAATGTTCCAAAATCGAGATAATATTGGATATTTCTAGAACTTAATTCAGTTGTAACAGCATGTAATAACTTTATAGCCGATTTAATATTTTTAGGATTTCTAAATGTTCGATCTGTTTTCATATAAAACCTTTCATTAAAATAGTTGAGAATATTATTGGCATTCATCATTTCTTAATTTTTTAAGTGTTTGGCTTAAAAGTGTAGATGATGTTCCTTTTGTATATGGAAAGAAAATAATTTTTACACCAACTGCATTAAACTTTTTTTCTAACTCTTCCCATTTATCACTAGCATACCAATCATCTCCAACAAACATTACATCAAATTTTAATTTTTTCCACATCTCAAATTTATCCATATTCTCTTGAGGAACAACAGAATCTACATAACTAATAGCACGTACAATTTCCATTCTTTCATTATGAGGTATTACAGCTTTTTTTAATTTGTAACTTACTAATTCATCTGTTGTCACACCGACAATGAGATTGTCACACATTCCTTTTGCATTTCTTAATAAATTGAGATGTCCTATATGAAAAAGATCATATACCCCAGAAGTGTAGCCTATTATCATTTAAAATCCTTTATTTTTATTGATGGCATTATCATCTTTAAATGTGTTCCAATCTTTTTTTATTTGTTTCCAATCACCATATCTATATGTTAGATATTCTTTATATTGTTGAGGTAGCATATATTGTTTATTATTAAAAGTATGAAAAGTTAAATTATCATAGAAATGTGCTGGTGAAGATTTTATTTTTTCTCCAACTTGCCAGTAGTATCTATTTTCTTTTTTAAATTTAATAAAAATATCTAAGCCTACTTCACCACGAATAAAATGCAACTTTCGTGTTCTTAATTTAATTATTCTAATTTTTTGAGTAGAAAGAGGCTCTTCATCATAATCAAATGTTTTACTCCATACCATATAACCTAGTTTTTTTAGTTGAGGAATTATATGAATAAGCTCATTATAAAACTTTTCAGTAATAGATATATCAAGATCATTATCCCAAGGTAATAGTCTATTTTCACGTATAATTCCGAGTAATGTTCCACCCTCTAATAGATAGTCAATATTATTTTTTTCTAAAAGAGAGGTAACTTTACTTAGCATTATAAGTGCATCCGTTCCATTTTTTCCTTCTAAAGTATATTTTCCAGCCATTATTCAAAATCCTCTTTTATCCGTTTTAATATCTCAAATGCTTTATTAATATCTTCTATATTGATATTTGAGATACTTTTTAAAGAAGATTTTAATTGAGTTGTTGAAATATTTTGTGTTCTTGGTAGATATATAACTTGACAATATTCATTTAAAGAGTCAAATTTTCCTTCCCAATCATGACCCATAGCAAAAATATCTATATTATATTGTTGAATATCTTTAATTTTTTGTTCCCATTCTGTTTCAGGAATAACCATATCAACATATTTAATAGCTTCAACTATCTCTTTACGTTGTTCATATGGAATAATAGTTTTTTTACCTTTTAAAAGGTTAAATTCATCGGTTGAAACACCAACAATAAGTCTATTACCAAGTTCACTTAATCGTTGTAAAAGTCTTAAGTGTCCTATATGGAATAGATCAAATGTTCCATAAGTTAGTACAATTTTTTCTTTCATATGTATGGATTTTCCTTTAAGTTAATCGATGTATTATACCTTTAGAATATGATATAATCATTAAAATATTTTCTATAAAAGAGAGATTGAGATATGTTCAACAATAAAAATATACTTATAACAGGTGGAACAGGAAGTTTTGGAAAAAAATATACACAGATAATTCTTTCTCAGTATAAACCAAATAAGATTATCATTTTTTCTCGTGATGAACTCAAACAATATGAGATGGCACAAACATTTAATGATAAATGTATGAGATATTTTATTGGAGATGTTCGAGATGCAAAAAGATTAGAAGAGGCTATGGATGGTGTAGATTTTGTGATACATGCAGCAGCCTTAAAACATGTTCCAGTTGCTGAATACAATCCAATGGAGTGTATTAAAACAAATATAGATGGTGCTCAAAATGTTATAGATGCTGCTTTAAAGAATGAAGTTGAAAAAGTAATAGCACTCTCAACAGATAAGGCATCAAGTCCAATAAACCTTTATGGAGCTACAAAATTAGCATCAGATAAACTTTTTGTTGCTGCTAATAATATGGTAGGAAAGAAAAAAACAAGATTTTCAGTAGTGAGATATGGAAATGTTGTTGGAAGTAGAGGGAGTGTTGTACCATTTTTTAAACAGCTTATAGAACATGGTGAAACAGAGTTACCTATAACAGATGAAGAGATGACAAGATTTCTTATTACACTTGAAGATGGTGTAAACTTTGTACTTGAGAATTTTAAAAGAATGCATGGTGGAGAGATATTTATACCTAAAATCCCTTCTATGAAAATGGTTGATTTAGCATTAGCATTAGCTCCTGATTTATCACATAAAGTGATAGGTATCCGACCTGGAGAAAAGATGCATGAGGTTATGATTACTGCTGATGATAGAGTTGTTGAGTTTAATAACCATTATGTGATTTTGCCTACTATACAGTTTAGTCATATTGTTGATTTTAGAATCAATGCTCTTGGTGAAGAGGGAAAAGATATTGGAATAGGATTTGAATATAATTCGGGTAATAATAGTGAATGGTTAACACATCCACAATTTTTAGCGATGGTTGAAAAATAATTTTATGAATTTTATTCCTTATGGTAAACAATTTATAGAACAAGATGATATTGATGCAGTTGTGCAAACTCTTCAAACAGATTATCTTACAACAGGTCCAAAAGTAAAAGAGTTTGAAAATGCTTTACAAGAGTATTGTGGGGTTAAATATTGCATAGCTGTTTCAAATGGTACAGCAGCATTACACCTAGCTTCTCTTGCTCTTTTAACTAAAGGAGATAAAGTTTTAACAACACCAAACTCTTTTTTAGCTACATCAAATGCTATATTATATGCTGGTGCTATTCCTATTTTTATAGATATTACAAAAGATGGTAATATTGATTTAGATCTATGTGAAGAGCAGTTAAAAAAAGATACAACTATAAAGGCTTTATATGGTGTAGCATTTAGTGGTAATATGTTAAATCAAGTAAAGTTGAAACATTTGATAGAAACATACAGTATCACAATTTTAGAAGATAATGCACATGCCATAGGAGCAAATTACGATGGTGTAAAATCTGGAAGTTGTGTTAATAGTCATATGAGTATCTTCTCTTTTCATCCTGTAAAACATCTTACAACTGCCGAAGGTGGAGCAATAACAACAAATTCGAAAGAGCTTTATGAAAAACTTTTAGTTCTTAGAAATCATGGAATGGTAAAAACAGAGACTATGAAACCATGGGAATATGAGATGCAGGAGTTGGGATTTAACTATCGTATAACTGATTTACAGTGTGCTTTAGGTGTTTCTCAGCTGAAAAAACTACCTCATTTTGTAGAGAGAAGAAAGGATATAGCAAAACTATATGATAATGCTTTTAAAAATACATTAGTAAAACCTCTTTATACTTTTGATGGAAAATCCTCTTATCATCTTTATGTTGTGCAGGTGAATTTTGATGAGATAACAATCGATAAGGCAGATCTTTTTTATAAATTAAGAGAAAAAAAAATAGGAGTTCAACTTCATTATATTCCTATCAATAAACAGCCATATTATAAAAGGTTAGGATATGGAGAGGAGTATACTCCTGTAATGGATAGATATTATGAAGAGTGTTTTTCTCTTCCTATCTATCCTCTTTTGACTCAAGAGGAGCAGAACTATGTTATACGAACTTTATTGGATATTTTAATATGATGAAAGATGCAATAGCAATTATTCCTGCACGTGGAGGAAGTAAAAGAATACCAAGAAAAAATATAAAAGATTTTTTTGGTAAACCTCTGATTGCATACTCTATTGAGGTTGCTAAAAAATCGGCTCTTTTTAGTAAAATTGTTGTGAGTACAGATGATCAAGAGATAGCAGAAATTGCAAGAAATTATGGTGCTGAGGTACCATTTATTCGTCCAAAAGAGCTTTCAGATGATTTTACAGGGACAGATGCTGTTATACAACATACTATCAATTATTTAGAGAAAGAGGGTATTGTATTTGAATATGTTTGTACTATTTATGCGACTGCTCCACTGCTTCAAACAGAATATTTAATTGATGGCTATACAAAACTTAAAAAATCTACGGCAATTCATAGTTTTAGTGCAACAACAATGCCATTTCCTATTCAGCGAACATTTAAACTTAATAAAGATGGCCGATGTGAGATGTTTACTCCTCAATATTATGAAACACGTTCTCAAGATTTGGAAGAGGCATATCAAGATGCTGGACAATTTTATTGGTCAAAAATCGGTCAAAAATCTGATCAGATTATGTTTGGAAGTGACTCTATTCCTATTTTACTTCCTCGTTATTTAGTTCAAGATATTGACACTTTAGAGGATTGGAAAAGAGCTGAATTGATGTATGAAATTATTTGTAAAATGGAATTACAATGAAACAAGAGCAAAAAAGAAATATACTCTTTCGCGCAGATTCATCTTCTTTAATTGGTGTTGGACATATAATGAGAGATCTTGTTTTAGCTGATAAATATGATAATAGTAATATTATTTTCGCAACACAGAATTTAAAGGGGAATATTAATCATAAGATTCAAGCATATGGTTATAAAGTTGAATTATTACAAGATAATAGTTTTAAGAGTTTGCAAAGAGTTCTAAAAAAGTATAATCCACACTTAGTTATTATAGACCATTATCAGATAGATTATCAGTTTGAGCGAAAATTAAAAAAATTAAATAAAGATTTAAAACTTATGGTTTTTGATGATACATATGAAAAACATAGTTGCGATATTTTATTAAATCATAATATTAGTGCAGAGGAAAAAAGATATAAAAATCTAGTTCCAAAACATTGTGAGATACAGTGTGGAGTAAAGTATACTCTCTTAAGAGATGAGTTTAGAGTTGAGGCACAAAAAAGAGTTGTTTTTATAGCGATGGGTGGAGCAGATCATTCAAATATAAATATAAAAATTCTAAAAGTTTTAAAGAATTTTAGATCAATTCAAGTTCATTTAGTTACAACCGATGCAAATCAAAATCTTAAAGAGCTTCAAAATTATGTTGAGAATAAGAGATGGATAAAACTACATATTAACTCAAGTAAAATAGCAAAATTAATGAAAAAAAGTGATTTTGCAATAGTTACTCCTAGTGTAACAGTAAATGAAATAGTTTATATGAATAAACCATTTATCGCCATACAAACAGCTACAAATCAAGATGATATATCAAATTATCTATTAAAACACAACTATTCTGTATTGAAAAAGTTTAACAAAAAGAGACTAAGTTTTTTTTTAAATTTAGAGATTAAAAATATAAGAATTAAGAATTTTACACAAATCTCTCAATTGGAAAAAGAGATAGTTTTCTATTTCAGAAATAATGATAAAATTCGTCAATGGATGTATGATAAAGAATATATAGAGCATACAAAACATATTGAATATATAAACTCTTTAGACAGTAGTTCTAATAAGATATATTTGTTAGTTCAGCAGAAAGAGCAATATATAGGAGTAATTGATTTAAGTAATATAGATAAAAAGCTTTGTGAAGCAGATATTGGTATCTATTCAAATCCTGAATTAAAGCTTCAAGGGGATATATTAATGGAAACTCTTTTAAGTTATAGTTTTAATGTTTTAGAGCTAATAAAAGTGAAAGCAGAAGTTTATAAAACAAATATATCAGCTATAAAACTTTATAAAAGATTTGGATTTAAACAGATTGAAGAGAAAGATGATATTTTATTTATGGAGTTGAAAAATAGTTATTTATCAACAAATAAGATATATTAAGGAGATATTATTTGAAAGAGATTATTAAAAGGTTTTGGCCATATATTAGAGAATATAAATTTTATTATATGCTTGTTATTTTTGGGGGATTGTTGATGGTTATATCAACAGCAGCAACAGCACATATTATGAAACCCTTGATGGATGAGATGTTTATTGCTAAAAATAAAGATATGTTATATTATATTCCATTGGGTTTAATTGGAATTTATGTTACAAAATCGATAGGGAAATATATACAAACCGTTTTTATGCAACATATAGGGCAAAGTATTGTAACAAGATTTCGAGAGATTCTTTTAGAAAAAATAATCTCTTTAGATATGAGTTATCTTTATGCAAATAGAAGTGGAGAACTTATCTCACGTGTAACAAATGATATTGCAAGAATACAATTTTTTGTTTCAAATATGCTTCCTGATATGTTTAGAGACTTATTAACGGTTATTACTCTAATAGGTTATATTATATATTTAAATCCTATGCTCTCTTTTTATACTTTAATTGTTGTTCCTTTAGTTATATATCCATTATTACGTATAGCAAAAAAATTGAAAAGATATTCTCATCGTTCACAGGATAAAAATGCAGATGTTGTCACTCGTTTAACAGAGGTTTTTAATAACAGTGAAATTATTAAAGCAAATGCAACTGAAAAATTTGAGATGCAACGTTTTAGTGTTGAAAATTGGAATTTTTTTAAAATAACGATGAAATCTGTTTATGTAAGTGCAATAGTTTCTCCAATTATGAATATTATTGCAGCCAGTGGACTTGCTGCTGTTATATATATAGGTGGAATTGAGGTGTTTGAAGGCAGAATGAGTGTTGGAGAGTTTACAGCATTTTTGACAGCTGTTGGATTAGTATTTGAACCTGTTCGAAAGATAGGGATGTTATACTCAAAAATTCAAGATGCTTTAGCTGCAAGTGAGAGAGTTTTTGAAGTTTTAGATACAGAGAGTAAGATTAAAGATGGGAAAACTATTTTAAAGGAAGAGATTAACTCTATAAGCTTTCAGAATGTACGATTGAGATATGAAGATTCTTATGCCTTAGATGGTATCAATATTGAGATTAAGAGGGGAGAGCATATAGCTTTAGTTGGTGATAGTGGAGGAGGAAAATCAACATTTATTAATATGCTTTTACGTTTTTATGATCCAGATGAGGGTCTGATTCTTATTAATGGAAAAGATATGCGTGAATATACTCAGAATTCTGTGAAGCATCAAATAGCATTAGTTTCACAACGGATATATATATTTCAAGATAGTTTAGCATCAAATATAGCATACGGTGAAGAGATTGATGAGAAAAGAGTTTTAGAGGCTTTAAAAGTTGCTGATGCTTATGATTTTGTGCAAGATTTAGAAGATGGTATATTTACTCAGATGAAAGAGTTTGGAGCAAATTTATCTGGAGGACAAAGACAAAGAATAGCTATTGCTAGAGCAGTATATAAAAATAGTTCTTTATTACTTTTTGATGAAGCTACATCTGCATTGGATAATGAAAGTGAAAAAAGAATACAAAAAGCATTAGATATATATACAAAAGATAAAATTACTATTACAATAGCACATAGATTAACTACTATTAAAGATGTAGATAAAATTTTAGTGATGCAAAATGGTCAAATTGTTGATTCTGGTACAGATAGTTTTCTATTAAAAAATTCAAAATTTTATAAAAAACTAGCAGGTGAACTAGTTTAAGCTTATTTTAAGCACTAGTTCCCTATAATTCCAGCAAGACAAACGGAAGTCAGGGTAGCTCAGCTGGTTAGAGCACTGGTCTCATAAGCCGGGGGTCGGGGGTTCAAGTCCCCCCTC
>Ga0256826_1002035_pt1 | contig 12490 bp, 10 predicted proteins | sample CV79metaG_FD_185975 | JGI IMG/M metagenome (GOLD analysis project Ga0256826, IMG submission 185975) | Hydrothermal vent microbial communities from East Pacific Rise, Pacific Ocean - CV79 | ecosystem: Environmental > Aquatic > Marine > Hydrothermal vents | place: Pacific Ocean: East Pacific Rise... | reverse complement strand
ATCTTACAGGGATCTAACTATATCCTACCATTAATTACATTTCCTTACTTAGTTCGTGTTTTAGGTGTTGAAAAATTCGGTTTACTTGGATTTGCTGGGGCAACTGTTGCTTACTTTACACTTCTTATTAGTTTTGGATTTAATCTTTCTGCAACTAGGCAAATTTCTATTCATAGAGAAGATAAAGATAAAATAAATGAGATATATAGTTCTATCATTTCCATACAAATGGGATTTTTTCTGTTTAGTTTCGCCCTTTTGTCCATTCTTATCTTTAGTTTTGAAAGATTTAGTACTGATTGGTATGTTTACTATCTTATCTTTTCATCCGTACTTGGTACGATTATGTTCCCTGTTTGGTTTTATCAGGGTATGGAGAGAATGAAGTATATAACATACTTAAATTTACTCTCAAAACTTGTCTATACCGTGTCTATATTTATATTTATTCAACAAGAGCAAGATTTTTATATCGTTCCATTAATACAAGCTGTTTTATCATTTATAGTTGGTTTGGCATCACTTTGGATTATTCACAACTCTTTTCAAATTAGGTATTATCTACCGTCTACCTTTAGCATAGAGTATCAACTAAAAGAGGGATGGCATATATTTATTTCAAACATTGCGATTAACCTCTACACCACTTCGACTACATTTATCTTAGGGCTATTTACAAACAATACTGTTGTTGGCTATTATGCTGCGGCAGACAAGATTGTTAAAGCAGTACAAGGACTGACTCAACCTATTAGCCAAACTATTTATCCTTATATTGCGAAGATCATACATATTTCAAAACAAGATGGTATATTATTTATTAGAAAAGTATTTATTTTTATAGGAGTGGGAACATTTATCTTGTCAGCTTTGCTACTTATCTTTGCAGGGAGTATTGTTACCTTCGTTCTTGGAAATGATTATCAGCAGTCTATTATCGTAGTACAGATCTTGTCATTTTCGCCTTTTATTATAGGTCTGAGTAATGTGTTTGGCATACAGACAATGTTAAACTACGGAATGAAAAAAGAGTTTTCTAAAGTGCTAATGATGGGAAGTATTATTAATCTGATATTATCAGTTATCCTTGTTCCAATGTTCGAAGAAGTGGGGTCTTCTGTAAGTGTTATTTTGGTTGAAATATTTGTGACGATTATGATGTTTATATATTTACATAAAAAAGGAATTAAAATTATGGAGGGTAAGATTGTTTGATTATATTATTGTAGGGGCAGGTTATGCCGGTAGTGTGATGGCAGAGAGAATTGCCACACAACTTAACAAAAAAGTGTTGATTATCGAGAAAAGAAAACATATTGCAGGTAACTGTTACGACTTAAAAGATCAAAATAATATTTTGATCCATCAGTATGGTCCACATCTATTTCATACTAACAACAAAAGAGTTGTTAAATATTTATCACAATTTACAGAGTGGGATATTTACAACCATAAGGTTCTGGCAGTGATTGATGGTAAAAAAGTACCTATTCCTTTTAACCTTAATACTTTGTATGAAGTTTTCCCAGCATCATTAGCAAAAACATTAGAAACAAAGCTACTTAAAGAGTACTCTTACAATGGTAAAGTGCCGATATTGGAGTTGAAAAAATCAACCGACAAAGAGTTGCAGTTTTTAGCGGATTTTGTTTATGAAAAGATTTTTGTACAATACACAGCAAAACAGTGGGGTATGAAGCCAGAAGAGATGGATAGTGCAGTAACTGCTAGGGTTCCTATCTTTGTTGGACGAGACAATCGATACTTCAACGATGCTTATCAGGTCTTACCATCACAAGGTTATACAAAATTATTTGAGAAAATGCTAGATCATCCAAATATTAAACTTTTGTTGAACACTGACTTTAAAGAAGTAATGCGACTAGAAGGTCAAGATATCTATCTATTTGATCAAATTTTTGATGGTAAAGTAATATACACTGGACAGATAGACGAACTATTTGATTATAAGTTTGGTGACTTGCCGTACCGTTCAGTTGACATGAAGTTTGAAACGGTTGAAAAAGAGTACTATCAAGAAGCAGCAACAGTAAACTATCCAAATGATTATGATTTTACTCGAATCACTGAGTTTAAACACATGCATCCTACAAAGAGCGATAAAACCACTATATTAAAAGAGTATCCACAAGAGTATATCCCCCAAAAGAACACACCATACTATCCCATTTTTACCGATGAAAATCAAGAGAAGTATAGTCGTTACTTTGAACATTCCAAACAATTTAAAAATATTATTCTGGTAGGAAGACTTGCAGAGTATAAGTATTATGATATGGATGATATTGTTGAAAGAGCATTAGAAGTATTTGAAGGGCAGATATGAAAGTTTTGCAAATATGCTCAAATTTTTCTATAGATTATCATGGAGGCATTACAAAATATGTAAAATCATTAGTAATAGGCTTACAAAAGAAAGATGTTGAACTTGCTATTGTAAGTGGAGGTAGTACCGATAAAATAGATGGTATTGAGTTCTATCATTATATATCTAACAAAGTGAGGGCATATTCTGTTGGTGTAACATATGACGATCGTCCTATAGACAAATTATTAAACTATATTACAAAAAATAATTATGATATTGTTCACATACATGCAACCGGAGATTTCCCACTAAAGTTCTACGATAAACTATGTGAATTAAACATAAAATATGTTGTTAGTTTGCACGATTATTATTTCATTTGTCCAAGAGTCTTTATGATAGATAAAAATGAAGAAATCTGTCACAAGGTGGATCTAAACCAATGTAAAACATGTATCGGATTGTTTGAGTCAAATGATTTTCTGTTTAGAGCCTCTAGAAAACTAAACAAAGATTATAATATAAAGCTACCAAGCATAGCATCTAATGTAACTTTGCAGCGATTGTCATTAATGAAAAAGTTTTTAGAGCATGCTGAAGTTTTATTACCTGTATCTACTAAAGTTAAAGATATTTATGAAGATATTTGCCCTAATGGTAATTTTGAGGTTTTACATATTGGCAATGATACTGCCTACCAAGAACATGCGCAAAAGAAGAAGTCAAATAAAATTAGATTAACTTTTATGGGTGCTCTCAATATACATAAGGGTTTAGCGGTATTAGAATACATTGCTAAGCAACTAAGTGATAAATTTGAAATTAATTATTATGGTGGTTCTTCTGGTTCAGATGTAGATTATTTAAGACAATATGGTGTAAAGTTTCATGGAAGATATACTCCAGCAGAGTTAGATGAAATCATGCAAACAACAGATATTGGTTTAGTCTTACCTGTATGGGAAGACAATGCTCCTCAAGTAGTTATGGAGTTTTTAAACTTAGGCAGATTAGTGGTTGGCACACATCGAGGAGGTATACCAGATTTTGTAAAGCATTTAGAAAATGGTTATTTGTTTGATCCTGATAATGAAATAGAAAAAAAGGAACTGATTACATGGCTAAATACATTAACTCTTGAAGATATTGCATTAATGCAAAACAATATTACAAATCTTAAAACACCAGCAGTACATGCTGATGAAGTTTATTCATTATATGAGTCTCTAACTTAAATGAAATTGATTTTATCTACACTAAAAATAATAGTCTGTTTTTTAGCTAGTCTTTGTAAATATTGCTGGGGGGAAAAGATTAAATATGTAATTTTTGTTCTCAAAAGAGAATTTATAACGAGTTTGTATAAAGATGGATTTAAGTCCTTTGGACATGACTCATTATTGGGCATAGATTTACTATTGCTAAATACAAAATACATTTCAATAGGTAATGGCTCTAGCATAGGTGCGAGAAGTACGCTTACCTGTTACGACACTAAAACCTCTGATCAGATGAAAACACTTGAACCATCTATTAATATAGGTGATGGTGTTTCCGTAGGAGAGGATGCACACATTACATGCATTAATAAAATAATAATAGGAAATAATGTCTTAATGGGCAAAAAGGTTCTAATTACTGATAACTCTCATGGAAATTCAGAGAAAAGTACTCTTTATATTGCACCATCGAAGCGACTTTTACATTCTAAAGGACCTGTTATTATTGAAGACAATGTCTGGATAGGTGAAAAAGCAAGTATTATGCCGGGTGTTTGTATCGGTAAAGGGGCTATAATTGGAGCGAATGCAGTTGTCACAAGCGATGTACCTGCTTTTCCGTTGCGGTAGGAATTCCTGCAAAAATAATCAATAAGGAGAATGAAAAATGAAAGTAATACCAATGTATTTACCTCAGTTTCACCAAATTCCAGAGAACGATGAGTGGTGGGGTGAAGGATTTACTGAGTGGACAAATGTAAAAAAAGCTAAACCTTTATTTGAAGGGCATTATCAACCTAGAGTACCACTAAATAAAAATTATTATGATTTGTCAGATATTGAAACCTTGAGATGGCAAGCAAAAACAGCAAAAGAACATGGTATTTATGGCTTTTGTTTTTATCATTATTGGTTTAACAGTAAATTATTACTTGAAAAACCAATGGAATTGTTATTGGAACATCCAGAGATTGATCTTAAATATTGTATTTCATGGGCAAATGAAAATTGGACGAATCAATGGGTATCTAAAAGTAATACGATTTTGATGAGTCATGACTTTAAGGATGAGAAAGATTGGATTGAGCATTTCGATTATTTACTTCAGTTTTTTCAAGACCCTCGTTATATACAAGAAGATGGGAAACCTTTAATGACGATTTATGTTCCTCATCATATTCCAAAGCTAAACAAAATGTTGAAACTATGGAATGAGATGGCTATCAATTATGGATTCAAAGGTCTAAAATTTCTGTATCAAAATCCAAGAAGTCATTTTGATAAAACTATGGATAAGTCCTTGTTTGACTATGGAATTGAGTTTCAACCCGGATTCTCAGTTTACTTAAATTCAAGTAAACAACACCAAAAATTAATGGTTTGGGGGCCAAAAATATCTACTTGGTTAAAACAAACTTTTAATATTCATTTTGGTATTTTCAATCAACAAAGAAAAGTTGGTAAAGATGATTATGATAAAACTTGGAATATTATACTAAATCAACGTCCTGATAGGGAGAATATGATACCTACAGCTTTTGTTGATTGGGATAACACTCCGAGAAGACAAGAAAGAGGAAATGTTTATATTGGTGCTACACCAGATAAATTTAAAAAATACTTTTCACAATTAGTAAGTAATACTAAAAAATACTATAAAAGTGATAAGATATTTGTTTTTGCTTGGAATGAATGGGCAGAAGGTGGATATTTAGAACCAGATGAGAAATATCAATATGGCTATCTTAATGCAATAAAAGAAGCTCTTATTGAAAACGATGAGTTAGAGAATCTTTAATTATTTTATGCTTAAGCAAATGAAGACATCATCATTATTACTGTACATGATTATAGTATCTATGGCTATTGCTCCAGCATTTGCATTGGGTGATGGTAATCGTAATCTCTTTCTTATAGGGGTAATGACTCTCTCTCCTGTTGTCCTATTTAAGTACCACAACTTTTATAAGTCTGAAATTTGGCTATTACTTTTTATGCTAAGTATCATTTTTATTCCAGCATTACATCACCCTGAAAGTATGAGATGGTCAACGGTGATGTACTCACTGATGTATGGTTTTACTTTTTTAGCTTATAGTCATTTACTGCGACTTAGAAGATTTACTATTGAAAATTACTTGACTTTACTAAAGTGTCTTATATATGCTTATACTATAGTATTGGTTATTCAGCAAATATGTGTTTTTACTGGTTTACCTATATTTAACTTAAGTAACTATGACCCAAATGAGCCTTTTAAACTAAACTCTCTCTCTGCCGAGCCGTCACACAGTGCTAGAATCGTAGCACTACTTATGTACTGCTTCATTATAATCAAAGAGGCTGTAGTCAATCGTAAGTATAACTTTTCTTTAGACCTTAAAGAAGATAAGTTAGTATGGGTTGGATTTTTATGGACAATGCTTACGATGGGAAGCGGAACAGCCTTTTTATTTATAGGTATTGTACTTTTGAAATTTATGCGTTTTAAAAATATAATGGCATTATCTATTCTTGCTGGCAGTATTGTCTACGGTGCTAATGCTATAGGTGTTCATGCTTTTGATAGAACATTTGATGTTATAAAAGCATCATTAACACTAGATATTAATACAATTATAAATACAGACTTGAGTGCAGCTATACGAATTGCACCTATGATAGTCTTATCAACGATGGTAAATTTTGTTACTGTTGATGGTTTATTTGGTCACGGGATTGACTATGTGGGGACTTTTATGAGTGATTATATTCCTGCTGTTCCAGAGCATTTTTCTGCAGGAGGGATGCTAGTTTTATGGATGGAGTATGGATTTATACCATTTATATTATTTGTCACTTTTAGTTTAAATGCTATCTATCAAAAAGGACAATACCTTAATTTAATATTTTGGTTTATGCTTGTGTTTATGTATGGTGTAAATGGTCAAATTGTTTGGCTAACCATAATCCTTTTATATACAAGTAACTATTTTTATAACAAACGAACAGGAGTGAATATATGATAAATAATTTATTTTCATCAGACTTGGTAAAATCATTTTTTAATAATCTTGATAATAAGAATTTAAAATATGCAGTATTACGTAATTACGAGTTACTACCAGATGATAATAATTCAAAAGATGTAGATATAGTGATTATGCCAAATGAGCTCCAAAGAGTTATCGAAATTTTAAAAGAAACAGCTAAAAATACAGGGTATCAGCTTATTTGGACAAATGAATTAGACTATTTAGGGGGGTTTGTATTTGTTAAAATCGAAGATAGTAATATATATTCTGTTAAAATAGACCTATTTAATGGTTTTAAATGGCGTGGATGTTCGTATATCAATCACAATGTAATACTTGAATCTGCTATTAAATATAATGGTTTTAAAGTTCCGATCAAAGCACATGAGGCTTTCATAATGATTGTTTATTATATTTTATATGCAAAAACGATAAAGTCAAAATATCTTGAATTAATACACACTAATGCAATTCAAAATATAAAAGCATTTAAGCATATTACAGAAATAACCTTTCCAACAGTATTAGCCAAGCAAATACTAGAATTTGTAGAAAAAGATAAAATCATTGAATTGGTATCACTACGTAAAGAGATTCGAAGTAGTGTTATTAATTATAATATAAAGAATGAGCCTATAGTTCGTAATTTCTATAAACATATTAAGACTGAATATTGGACTAGAAATACATTTGGTGCATTAATCGCTTTTTCGGGACCAGACGGTGCAGGAAAAAGTACCTTAGTAGATGCAGTAATGGAACTATTCTGTTCTTTTGATATTAATGGAGATATTATCCCTCATCATCTACTTACAAAGAATATCCCTTCTTTACACAAGCTACCAGGTGCCCCAAAAAAATATGCGAAACAAGATTATACAAAGCCATATCAAGCCAAAACTGCAGGATTACTAAGTTCTACTGTGCGAACAGCATATTACTATTTTGCATTTCTTTTAGACCGTATAATATATATAAAAAAAGAGCTAAAGGATAATAAAATTGTTGTATTTGACCGTTATTATACTGATCTTATAGCTGATCCCGTACGTATTAGGATAGGTCTCAACAAATCACTTGTACAAAGCATATTTTCTACACTACCAACTCCAGATTTTACTTTTGTAATTTTAGCAGATAAAGAAAAGATATTAAGTCGTAAAGATGAATTAAAAGAAGATAAATTAGTTGAACTTCTTATAGCCTATGAATCTCTACCAGCTATAGTTCCAAACTGTAAAGTTTTATACAACAATGGATCTATTGATGAAGGAAAATTGATGATTTGTAAGAATGTTTTTGACAAATTAGAAGAGAGGTACCTCTAATTTGAAAATACTACATTTTATTTTAGGTAAAGCCAATCCTAATCGTGCAAATGGTGTCAATCATGTCATCCATGGTCTTTGTAAATACAGTGCTTTAGCAGGTCATGATGTCCGTGTTATCGGTGTAAGCACAGGAATGAAGAAAGATTATGAATTCGTTGATCGCGATAAATTTCAAGTTAATGTTTACAATAAATTTTTTGGTAAATGTTTTAATGAACTTAAAAAGCAAGCAAAAGAGGTTGATGTTGTCCATCTTCATAGTGTTTGGCAAAACTATAATATCATTTTTGCAAGGTATCTAAAATCTATCAATAAGCCTTATGTTATAACTATACATTCTGGCTTAACAGAAGACCGTATTAAGCAGTCTCGATATCGATTGAAACTTTTATATCATAAGCTCTTTCAAAAAAAAATATTTGATGGTGCTGCAGGGCTTCAAGCAATCACAAAAGAAGAAATGACAGATATTGCTAAATTTACTATCAATGAAAATATATTTTTTGTTCAAAATGGTATAGATACGGATAATTTTGTATTGGAAGAAAAAATATATCATCAAGAAAGAAATAAAATCTACTTTGGATATTTAGGACGTTTTGGTCAAGAAAAAAATATTTATAGTCTTATTATCGCGATTTCCTTATTATCAAAAGACGAATTAAAAGGTTTGAAGTGTTTTCTTATTGGACCTTTAGATCAGGAAGGCCATCGTTTACAAAGACTTGTTACTGCACTAGGTCTAAATAATACTATTGAGTTTACTGGCCCTATTTATGGTAGTGATAAATATGATATGTTAAAAAGCTTAGACTTTTATGTGCATCCTGCATATTCAGATGTTGTGAGTATCGCTGTTATGGAGGCGATGGCATCTGGATTACCTAGTGTCATCACACGCACTTCGCAAGTGTCATATTACTATAATGCGGATGCTTTTGTTATGACGGAGCCATTAGTGAAAGACCTTAAAAGAGGTTTATTAGAGATGATTAGTAGTAAAGATAAATGGAGTGAAATGTCAGGCAATGCTATTGGGTTAGTGAAGAATGTATTTAACTGGAAATGTGCTGTAGCAAACTTACTAAATGAATATAACAACATACTAGAGAAGGAAAAATAACCTTATGAGTACAATACTAATGACTGCTTATGACATTAATCCTTATAAAGGTTCAGAAGCAGCAACAGGTTGGAATTTCCTATTACAAATAGCAAGGTTTAACAAGGTTGTAGCTATTACAAGAGAGAATAATCAAGTACCTATAGAACAATACATACAAGAACACAATATTGATACTTCAAATATAGAGTTATATTATTATGACTTTCCTTATTGGCTTCGTTTTTGGAAACGCGGAGCAAGAGGATCATCGTTATACTTTTACTTGTGGCAGATGTTTATGCCCCTGTTTGTAAAGAATCAGAAACTAAAGTTTGACATCGCCCATAATGTAAACTTTCATGCAGATGCTTTTCCAACATTTTTATGGGCACTTGGAAAACCGACTATTTGGGGCCCTATTAACCATAATGAAAAGATCCCTAAAGAGTACCTCCATAGCCAAAAAGAGTATGTCAAAGATAGACTAAAATGGATGATGAAAAATGTAAATTGGAACATAGATCCATTTATGCTATTAGCAAAGAGAAATGTAAATGTGGTCATAGGTGGTAATCGTAGTGTACAAAAAAGACTTAGCATTGCTGAACATAAATTTATACAAATGTCACAAGTCGCTTCAGAGACAGTTGAAATTACCTCCAATACTAATAGCTCTAAAGTTTTTAATGTATTATTAGTGGGTAGATTTTTAACTATTAAGTCTTTTGATGTAGCTCTAATAAGTTATGATAAGTTTTATAATGCACTCAATGATACTGAGAAGTCGAATGTAAAACTGACAATTATAGGACAAGGTCCATTAGAAAAAAACTTAAAAGACATATGGAGTCAATTAGTAAGTAAAAAGAGTATAGAGTTTATTGGATGGGTGGATAAAGATAAAATGAATACATATTATCAAGATGCTAATGTTTTTCTATTTCCCTCACATGAAGGTGCTGGTATGGTTGTAGCAGAAGCTATGTCTCATGGTTTACCTGTAGTTTGCTTTGATAACTTTGGTCCAGGTGAGCTGATAGGTGATGAGGTGGGTATTAAGATACCCTATGTGAACTATGATGAAAGTATTACACTTTTTGCTAGTGCTTTAGATCGTTTATATAATGATAAAAATTTTTATGAACAATTGTCAGAAAATGCTGTGAAACGATTTGAAGACAGTTACACTTGGAATGCAAAAGGTCTTATTCTTACGAACTTATATAAAGAACTGTTGATATGAGTTTTTCTAATCAAAAATTGTTTTACATCTTAAATGGTAACAACGGTGCGACCTATATTGTAAACCTAAAAGATCTTGCTACGATTAAACTATCATTGAACTTTTACAAAGCACGCAGTCTAAAGCAAAAAGCAATGAAAAGTGCTTTAAAGGTTTATCTTAGTGGGTTACGACTATTCTTTAAGGTTATAATAGTCGATACATTAAAAAGTCAAGAAGAGGTTATTCGCTATCTTAAAGAAGAGACCTTAAAAAATTTCGATTTTGGTCTTGATGAAAACAGTTCTGTACTTATATCTCCCACTCGTGACAAAGTCATTGTTCATCATCATGACGACTACTTCCACAAGTTTGCTTTTGGAAAAAGCTATGAAAATGTTAAAAATGAAGCAGTGATTTATAAACTACTGGATAGACCCTTTAATCATTTTTACATATCGAAGTTTTATGATTATAGCGATGATGGCACCTCTTGTAGTTTCAAACTGGGTATAGCTCATAAGCATAATAAAGTTAAAGTTAACCTTGTGTCTGCTTTAGTTGAAATGTTCAATGTCTCTAAACAGACACAAGGTAGCTTTGCTTACTACCTACAAGAACTTAAAAGAAGATATGATGAGAGTGCTATTGTAGACAAGAACATTATAAATGCCATAGATAAGATGGCACAAACTCATACTGATCTTCCTTTCCCTCTTGGCCTTGTTCATCGTGACTTCAAACACTGGAACATGAACACAGAAAATGGCCTTTTGATTTATGATTTTGAAGAAGCTATTGTGGATGGACCACCACTCGAAGACTTATTTAACTACACAATCGCTCCTATGATATCTTACTTGTCTACTTCTGAAGTCTTAAAGCAACTGCTAAACGAAGAGAAGGTTGTAGCATATAAATACTACTTGGAACTCCTTGACATTAAACTAGATTTTAAGATACTTCTTAATTGTCATCTTATTGAAAAAGTGTTATTTTACAATGACGATACTATGACCGAGACAAGAAATAGTTATATAGAACTTTTTCAAGAACTTACAAAAGGAAATGCATGAAAAAAATACTTATCGTCTTTGGCACACGACCTGAAGCCATAAAAATGGCGCCTCTAGTAAAAGCTTTTGAAAAACAGAGTGAGGTGTTTAAAACTAAAGTTTGTGTAACCGCACAACATCGGGAGATGCTTGACCAGGTGTTGGAACTTTTTGAGATTAAACCTGACTATGATCTAGACATTATGAAACCAGGGCAAGACCTATATGATGTTACATCTAATGTTCTTTTAGGTATGAAATCGGTACTGATAGACTTTAAACCAAATGTTGTTTTTGTTCACGGTGATACATCTACAACTTTTGCGGCATCTTTGGCATCATTTTATCAGCAGATCACTGTTGCACACATAGAAGCAGGGCTTAGAACAGGCGACATTTATTCACCATGGCCTGAAGAGGCAAACCGTCAACTAACGACACAGTTAACGAGGTATCATTTTGCACCAACATTTACTTCTAAAAATAATCTTTTAAAAGAGAATGTAAATGAGGATAATATTGAGGTGACAGGGAATACTGTAATAGATGCACTTTTTTTAGCATTAGAAAAAATCAAGTCTGATAAGCAACTTGAAGCAGAGATTCTCAAGCATTTATCAACATTTGGTTTTAAATTGAGTAATGTAAGAAAAATACTATTAGTAACTGGGCATAGAAGGGAAAACCATGGACAAGGTTTTATTAATATATGTGCTGCTCTAAAAGAAATAGCACTTCGTAATTCACATGTTGATATTGTATATCCTGTTCATTTAAATCCTAATGTTCAAAAACCTGTAAAAGAGATGCTTACCGGTATTAAAAATATTTATCTTATTGATCCACTTCAATATGAACAGTTTATATATATGATGGATAAATCTTATCTAATCATTACCGATAGTGGGGGTGTTCAAGAAGAGGCACCCTCCCTTGGTAAACCTGTTTTAGTTATGCGTGATACTACAGAAAGGCCAGAAGCTTTAAATGCAGGAACCGTAAAGTTAGTTGGAACTAATACAGAGCTAATAGTTAAGGAAGCACAAGAGCTCATAGACAATGAAGAAGCTTATAAAAAAATGAGCCAGGCAAGTAATCCATATGGTGATGGCACTGCATGTAAAGAAATTGTCACATATATGAAAAAGGTTTTATAAAAATGAAAATACTTTTTTGTGTACGACATAATTTTCATGATGCTCCTGGTGGAGCAC
>Ga0256826_1002034_pt1 | contig 12498 bp, 14 predicted proteins | sample CV79metaG_FD_185975 | JGI IMG/M metagenome (GOLD analysis project Ga0256826, IMG submission 185975) | Hydrothermal vent microbial communities from East Pacific Rise, Pacific Ocean - CV79 | ecosystem: Environmental > Aquatic > Marine > Hydrothermal vents | place: Pacific Ocean: East Pacific Rise... | reverse complement strand
ACATTTGAAAATGAAAAAAGTTTGCAAGAACAATTTAAAAAGTGGGGTTATATTTAAATTTTATAAAAAATATTTCGTCCATTTCTAATTTTTTCTAAAATATAATTTATAATGAAACATATATTGTGTAAATGAGAATTTAAAAAATGGGACTGACTAAATAGGAGAATTAATAATCGAAAAACTAAAATAGATCTCCGTGTCAAGCACGAAAATTACGGATTATTGTCATTATCGGGCTTTGACCCGATAATCTCTATTTAGTCAGTTCCTAAATTTGAGATATAATTTCTCAAAAATGGAGAATAATATGAAATATCTAATTGTTATCACTTTAATACTTTCATTAGCAAATTCTAAAATCATAAACGGGATTGCGATTCAAGTCAATAATATTCCGATTACCCTTTACGACATTAAGATTTCTCAAAAAGAGTTAGGAAAAAGCAAATCAGAAGTTATTCAATTGCTAATTCAAAATGCACTCGAAGAATCTGAATCAAAAAAGTTTCATTTAGAAGCAACGGATAAAGATGTTGAAATTTATATTTCTAGAATAATGACTCAAAACAGAATTCCTACAAAAGATGCTTTTTTTCAGGCTCTAACTTATCAAGGAATTTCAAAAGATGCTTTTATAACAAATATAAAACGACAAATTATTAGAACTAAACTGTATCAAAAGATTTCATCATCTCAAATTATTCCTCCAACTGAAAAAGAGTTGAATAATTTTTACAACCACAATATTTTATTATTTCAGGATAAATTTATAAATTTTGAAGATGCCAAAACTGAAGTTATAAATAGATTTTTTATGCAACAGCAACAACGAATAGTTAAAAACTATTTTACTAAAGTTCGGGCAGAATCTATTATCGAGTACATTCGATGAAAACAGTAAATTTAAAAACAGGAATGCTAGAATATCAAGATTCTGAAAGCTTAAATAAACTTATCAGTTTTGGCTCAAGAATGAATTTAAAACGGGGCTTTCTTTTTGTTAGCAAAGTTTTAGGAAAACATTTACCTACAAAACCATCAATTATGGAAAAAAACTTTAAAGATTTGGCTAACCTCATCAAAGTTGGCAATGAAAAAACTTTGGTAATTGGATTTGCAGAAACTGCCACAGCTTTAGGACACGGTGTTTTTGAAGCCTTAAACTTAGAAAATGGCGAATATATTCATACTACTCGTTATAATTTTTCACACTCAAGATTGATAGAATTTATGGAAGAGCATTCTCACGCTCCATCTCATATTTTGTATAAACCAAAATCTAACATTTCTGAAATTAAAAATATTATTTTAGTAGATGATGAGGTTAGTACAGGAAAAACAACTTTAAATATTGTTAAAGAGTTAAAAAAAGTTTTTCCAAATGTGCAAAAATATAGTTTAGTTTCTATGTTAAATTGGAGTAATTTAGAAAACGATGAAATTGAATTTTTCTCTCTATTTTCAGGAAAATTTAACTTTCAGAAAAAAAATTATTCTATTCCTGAAAACTTAGTGTCTGAAAGTCAAAACTCTAAAACTCTTGATAAAATTATTAAAACAGATTTTGGACGATTTGGAATGACACAAAAATTAGCAATTAATTTTGAAATACTTTTACATAAAATAGATTTAGGGAAAAAAATATTAGTTCTCGGCACTGGCGAATTTATGTATCCTCCATATCTTTTAGCTAAATATTTAGAAGATAAAGGTCTGAACTCATATTTTCAAGCCTCAACAAGAAGTCCCATAAATATTGATGGAATCATAAAATCTAAGATTTCTTTTAAAGATAATTACTTTGAAAATATAGATAATTTTGTATATAATATTGCAAATGAGAAATATGATAAAATTCTTATTTGCTACGAAACTAATAAAATTCCTACTAACCACAATTTAAAAATCATTTTAGAAAAAAATCTATTTTCTGTTACAGAAATATTCTTTTAAAAATTTGTCTATTTAGACGATAACTAACATTAGTTAGAATTAAGAAAAAAGAAAACTGATTTTTAATTTATCGTTTTCAAAAAATTACAATTAAAGGAATAAAATTATGGGTTTTATTATTAACACTAATACATCTGCAATGGTAGCAACGACTCAAGCAAATATGACTCAAAGAAGTTTAGGTAGTTCTCTTGAGAAATTAAGTTCAGGTTTAAAAATTAATCGGGCATCTGATGATGCTTCAGGTTTAGCAATTGCGGATTCACTTAGAGCTCAAGCTAATTCACTAAATCAAGCAATGCAAAATGCAAATGAAGCTATTGGAATTATTCAAATTGCTGACCAAGCTATGTCTGAACAAGTTAAGATTCTTGATACAATCAAAACTAAATCAACTCAAGCTGCTCAAGATGGACAATCTCAAGAGTCAAGAAGTGCAATCCAAAACGATATTAAAGCTTTAATGAGCCAATTAGATAATATTGCTGGAAGTACAAGCTACAATGGAAAACAACTACTTTCTGGAAACTTTGTAAATAGAGAATTCCAAATTGGAGCTTATAGTAGAAATACTGTTTCAACTTCAATTGAAGCTACATCTTCAGATAAAATCGGACATGTTCGAGCTGAAACTACAAAAGTTAATTCAATTAAATCTGCTGGAATCAGTACATTAACTTTTAAAGGTAGCCACATTCCTAACGGTTCTATAACTATGGAAAGTGTCAAAATTGATTCAAAAGCTGGAACTGGAATCGGGACTCTTGCTGAAGTTATTAATAAAAATAGTGATATTTTAGGTGTAAAAGCTTCTTTCAAAGTTGAATCTTTAGGTAGCAAACCTGTTCAAGCTGGTTCAAGTGTTCAGAATCTTGTAATTAATGGTGTTGAACTTGGTTCAGTGAATGATATTAAAGCAAATGATGCTGATGGTCGTTTAGTTGCTACAATTAATGAGGTTAAAGACCAAACAGGTGTTTTCGCTTCAATTGATGAAAGAGGTAGATTAAAATTAACTTCTGAAGATGGTCGAGCTATCGAAATGAAAACGGATACAGTAACAACTGGAAATGATGAAGCTGGAAATCCTATCACTAAAACTTTTGACGATTTCTTTGGAATTGATGGAAACTCTTTTAACGGTGGTAGATTAACTATGGTTGCAAAAGGTGCTATTGATATTAGAAGTTCAGAGGCAACAGGTGGAGCTTTAGAATCTGCTATGAATAATGGTGCGATGAGTGAAGCTAACTTTAACTTGCGAGGAAGCTTAAATGGATTTAATGCACTTCAAGCTGATGCAATGGGAACATTTGCAAACTCAAATTCTCTAAACTATCCTGGTTCAGATAATTTAAATGAAAATAGTTATCCATTAACTGCTGGTGTAACAACTATGTCAGGTGCTTTTGCAATGATGGATATTGCTGATTCTGCAATTAAACAACTTGATGCTGTTCGTTCAGGTTTAGGTTCTGCTCAAAATGAATTAGAAGCTGCGGTTAATAATATTGCGGTAACAAGAACAAATGTTAAAGCTGCTGAATCTACAATTAGAGATGTTGATTTTGCAGAAGAAACAGCTAACTTTTCAAAACAAAATATTTTAGTTCAATCTGGAACTTATGCTTTAAGTCAAGCTAATGCTGTTCAACAAAATGTCTTAAAACTTCTTCAATAATATAAATTTACTTATATTGACTAAATAGAGAATGAAATAGGCAGATTTATTATTTATCGGGATTGACCCGATAATGACAATAGCCCGTCATCTTCGTGCTTGACACGGAGATCTACTTTAAATTTTCTACTTACTAGTTTTCTATTTAGTCAGTCCCAACTTTCTATCTAATCACAGTTACACATTATTTTTTATTTTTAGCAAGATTTTTAAAAGCCTTATCAAAAATAGCTTTTGTTTTACTATCAATTTCATCTTCTTTTGTATTTTCTAACTGTTTTAAATGAGCTTTAGACATTTTATTTAAAGCTGTTTTAGAAATGTTTGAAATTTCAGTTTCTGCTCTATCTGAAGCTCCCTTGATTCTTTCATCAATCTGTAAAATTGTAGAATCTACTCGTAAAGCCATATCATTTAAACCGATAAGTTTTAAACCCTTTATACTTTTTACTCGAGAAAGTGCAACATAACCTTGACCAACCTCAAAAGTTTTTGATAAATCTATTTCAGCAACATCTAAACTCATTCCTTGCGATTTATGAACGGTAATTGCCCAAGCTAATCTAAGCGGAATTTGAGTCACTTTTGCTAACACTTTTTGATTATCTCCCTCAATTTTCCAATCCTCTTCAGAAGCTACAATTTTGCGAGTAGGAGTTTTAATAATTGGAAAATTATCATCTTGTGTAAAACCGATAACAACTCCAATAGTTCCATTAACATAATTTTTGTTAAGATTATTTTTAATAAAAATTACAACCGCACCTTTTTTTAATTCTAATTCCTCAACAATTAAAGATGTTTTAAATATTTTTTCAATATTCTTTTTTGTGCCAGTAGCTTTATGCTCAAAAACATAAGATTTTGAATCAATTTGTTCAAGCTCTCTTAAATTAATTCTATCAACATCAATATTATGAGTGTATAGTTTTGTAGGTTTAAAATCTATATCTAAATCTTTGTTATAAACAGATTCTAAAATCTCGTGTGTTTTATTTGTAATATTTCCGCTTCTAATTTCATCTAAAACAGCAATTAATTTGTCATCATCTTGTCGATATTTTTTCTGCAGATAGCAAGTTCTAAAATCTAAATCTTTCCAAGCTAAAGCTTGCCAAGCAAATTTCTTTTGACTTATTTTTTTTGAAATAGGAGGGAGTTGAAAAAAATCTCCTGATAAAACAACTTGAACACCGCCAAAAGGTAGGAAAGCCATTTTAAATTCCCTTAAAATTTTATCCATACTTTCAAATAAACTAGGAGAAACCATAGAAATTTCATCAATAATTAAAACTGTTAATTTATTAAAACGAGTTCGTAAATGTTTTTTATCTAAAAGTGAAGCGATAAATTCATCATCGATATTTTCGCGGATTCCAATAGCAAAAAATGAATGAATTGTTTGTCCGCCTAAATGAGAAGCTGCAATTCCTGTTGGGGCTACGATTGCAGGATTCACAGAATTATCATTTAAATAAGTGATAAAATTATCTAAAAGATATGTTTTTCCAGTTCCTGCAGCACCTGTTATAAAAACATTTTGACCAGATTTTAAAATATTGAGAGCGATGTCTTGTGTCATATCAATTCTTTTTTAGATATATTTTACCCTAAATAGAAAATATAGGTACTTACTAAATAGAGATTGTTTTGTCAAACTCGATAATAACCCGTAATCTTCGTGATTGATACTGACATCTACTGTATTTTTAAAAGGCAAGATGCAAGATAAAAACAAAATAAGATATAATTTTCTTAAAGGATTAAAAGAAATGAAATTTACAAGCTTATTTATTATTTTGCTTTTGATGGGTTGTAGTGATATTGGAGATGTTCAAGATACATCGAAGAAATCATCTACAAAACAGGAAACTGAAAAAGATAATACTGATATAAATAATATAAAAGAGGAAAAACCTAAAACAGATGACAAAACTGATGAGGTTATTTCAGAACCAATAAAACCTAAACCTATTGAACCTGAAAAGCCATATAAAAATCCATTTCAGCCAAGTACAGAAATTGACCCAAATACTCCAAAATATATAGAACCAATTCCAGAAAAAAAGGAATATTTAAATGGTCGCGAGTTAAAGACTTTGCCAAATATTATTTCAACTGACTTAAAATTAACTAAAAATATTTATTGGCAAATTTCTGGAAATGTCAAAGTCAAAACTGGAGTTAAGTTTGAAATTGAAGCGGGAACAGAGATTTTTGGTGCAGATGCAAGTTCAAAAATTGAATTTCAGAACAGTTCTAAACTTATCGCTATTGGTAAAAAAAATTTACCAATAATTTTTACTTCAAAAAATCATATTTTAGGTAAAGAATCAACTAGTGGAGAATGGGGCGGAATCTCCCTTGTAAATAATGATGGTTCAATTCTAAAATATATTCAAATATTATATAGCGGACATAATCAACCTGCCTTAAAATTAGAAAATATGAATTATTCAAATATTTTTGAATTTATTGAAATTGCATTTTCAAATAGTGATGGAGTTCAGATAAGTGGTGGGGAAATTAATTTGAGAAACTCTATTATTCTTGGAGCAAATGGAGATGGACTTTCTGTCAAAAATGGGTGGAAAGGTAAATTTCAGAATATATATATTCACCAACTTAATGGAATATTTGGAGAAATGTCTTCAGGTTTAGAGGTTGGTTCAGATGTCAAAACTACAATTACAAATTTAACAATTAATAGTGATTCTGAAAAAGTTGGGGCAGGAATTTTCATTCGAGAAAATGCAGAAATTCATTTGATAAACTCAATTATTTCAGGAAAACGGGCAGGAGTTTGTATAAAAGCGAAATCTATTTCTGAAAATCATAAATTTGAATATAATATTTTGAATTGTCAAAATGGTGGTTTTGAGAAAGTAAAATTAGATAAAAGTATCAATACTATTTTATCTGAAAACACATCTCTTGAAATACTATCAAAAAAGGTAGAACCTATAAATCCATATTCTATAAATGGTTGGTTTGATGAATATTCAAATTTATATATCGGCTCTTTTGATTTTACTTTAGTTCGTAAGTGGTCGGACGGTTGGACTTTTGGAATGGAGGAAATTTTTAATGGAAAATAGAATTGGTGTTATCGGAGCAGGAAAATGGGGTCAAGCTATCCAATTTGCACTCTCTGAAAAAAATAGTGTAAATATACATTCGCGAACAAAAAGAGATATTCCAAACTTTATAGATCTTGATGAAATTATGAATTCTGAATATTTGGTTTTTGTCATTTCTGCCCAAGCTACAAAAAAATGGCTACAAGATAATTTCAAAGATTATGGACAAAAAATATTAGTTGCCTCAAAAGGAATTGACACAAAAACAGGTAATTTTCTTTCTGAAATATTTGCTGAAATTGTTCCTGCAAATAGATTAGCTTTTCTTTCTGGTCCATCTTTTGCGGAAGAAGTAAAAAAATCTTTGCCAACCGCTTTAGTTATTAGTTCTGCAAACCAAAGTTTAGCTCAAGAATTTTCAGAATTATTCCCTAACTTTATAAAAATATACACCTCATCAGATGTTATCGGAACAGAAGTTGCAGGAGCATATAAAAATATTTTGGCAATTGCTTCTGGAATCTCCACAGGTCTTAAATTGGGAAATAATGCAAAAGCTAGTTTGATTTCTCGTGGTTTAGTTGAAATGGAAAGGTTTGGTAATTTTTTCGGTTCAAATAAAGATACATTTTTAGGTTTAAGCGGGGCAGGAGACCTATTTTTGACTGCGAGTAGCCCGATGTCAAGAAATTATAGAGTTGGTTTAATGTTAGCAGAAAGAAAAAATCTAGATGAAATATTAGAGATTTTAGGTGAAGTTGCCGAAGGAGTTCAAACTGTCGAGGCAATTATGAAAATTAAAAGTGGTAAAAATCTATATACTCCAATCGCCGATGAGGTTTTTAATATTTTATACAAAAATAGAACTCCAATTGAAGCTTTGAAAAATCTTTTGAAATAGGAAAATTATGTACGATAAAAGTGAATTTTTAAAACGAAAAGCCGCAGCCTTAAAATATAATCAGGGTGGTGGTGGTTCTCCACAAGTTGTAGCAAGTGGAAAGGGAATTATTGCCGATAGAATTATTGAAAAAGCTAAAGAGTTTGATGTACCTTTTTTTAAAAATGAAGCTTTGGCAAACTCTCTTTTAGATGTAAATGTTGGAGAGAATATTCCACCTCAACTTTACAAAGCTGTGGCAGAAGTTTTTATCTGGTTATTGAATAGTGAAAAAGATGCTCTTCTTCAAAAACAAAAAGAGGCAGAAACAGTAACTTAACCTTGATGGCGGGTTATGACAATTATAGGGACTGATAAAAAACAGCCATTTCTATCAGATTTATTTAATAATGTGCTAAAATTTCCTTTAAAAAGGGTTATATAATTATGAGAAAAGGTTTCTCACTTATTGAAATAATGATTGTTATCATTATTCTTGGACTTCTTGCATCTTTTGTAATGCCAAACCTTATTGGACAAGGCGACGAAGCAAAGAAAAAACTAGTTTGTATTCAGATGAAAAGTGTTTCAGAATCTCTAAAAACATTCAAAATGTTCAACGGATTATATCCATCAACAGAAGAGGGTATAGAAGCTTTAACAAAAAATCCTGACCCTGAAAAATACTCAAATTATCCAGATAGTGGATTTTTAGATGAGGGTAGAATTCCAAAAGACCCGTGGGGTGGAAAATATATTTACACCAATAGCGACGGCGATTTTAATATTATTTCGTTAGGAGCTGATGGTAAAGAGGGTGGAGCAAAGGAAAATAAAGATATAACTTATGATACCTGCTTCCAAAAATAGAAAATCTTTCACTTTAATTGAGCTGATTCTTGTAATTATAATTATGGGAATCGCTTACAGTTTTATCGGAAACTCTCTTTTTAAAAAAGAGAATGCCATAACTATTAAACTTAAAAATTTGCCTGAAATAGCTCGGAGTTTAAATAAAAAACCTCTTGAATTTATAATTTATGGTCGAGATTGTCAAAATATGGTTTGGCTATATAATAAATCTGAACAGATTGATGTTAAATATAAAGTTAAAATTAATGCCAAACATTTGAAAGCCTATAAATTCAATTTCTATGGTGAATTAGATGTTTTTCATTTTCAAGATTTGCGAGTAGAAAATAGAACAGAACAAGTTTGTCTTCGCTTTGAACTTTTTAAAAATTCATCAAATAGCAGTTATGTGATTGAAGATACGGACTCAGAATTTTTCTATCTTTTCCACTCATATTTTAAGAAAGTAGAAATGTCAAAGTCTTTTTCAGATATTGAGGAAAAATTTCTTTCAGAATCTTTGAATCCTGAAACTTTATAGTTAGTTCCTAAAATTAATAGATATACTAAATTTTTAAAAGAATATAATTAAAGGAAAAATATGAGTTTTTCGATGTTTATAGAAAATTTATCTGAAACAAATACTGCTTTAGATTTCTTTGTGGATTTTGAGAAAATTAAAAAGAATGTTTCTCTTATAGAGATAAAACTTAATTCATTAAATTATCTAATTGGAAAAGATGATTTAGAAAAAGCAATAAATGAACTTTGGGAAGAAAATCCAAAAGTTTTTAAAGTCTTAAATATATTAATTGCAGTTCGTAAAAATATTAATATATTAGATTCTGAAGGAAACATCACAAAAATGTTTATAAACTTTACAACAAAAGAAAAAGTATTACAGTTTTTTCAGGAAACAGGTTTATCAGATATATTTCGAAACAAAAACATTAAAAATATAGTTGATTATGTTTTTGGTATTGAAGTTGGATTAGATACAAATGCTCATAAAAATAGAAAAATATAAGAATTATAGATTCGTTTGGATTACGGACGGACAAGGTTGGAAAAGTTCTAAAAATAAGCTAGAAGAAGCATATAATCATATTCAGCACATTTATAACTTTCATAATTTAAACAATTTTATTAAGTTATTAAATGTCTAATTGCTCCTCTTTTATTAAATGGGTTGGAGGAAAAAAGAGAGTCTTACCTGAAATAGAAAAAAGGCTACCTCAAAAATTTGATAGATATTTTGAGCCTTTTGTTGGTGGTGGAGCATTGCTTTTTTCTCTACAAAATAGGAACTCTTATATTTCAGATATGAATGAGGAGTTGATAAATACATATTTAACTATTCGAGATGATCTAGAAAATCTTATGAAAGATTTAGAGAAACATCAAAATAGTTCTGAATATTTTTATGAGATTAGAGGTTTGGATAGAGATTTAGAAAACTATTCACAACTCTCAAAAGTTGAAAGAGCAAGTCGTTTTATCTACTTAAATAAAAGTTGTTTTAATGGTTTGTATCGAGTCAATTTAAAAGGTGAATTTAACACTCCTTTTGGAAAATATAAAAAACCTGTCTATTTTATTCGAGATAATTTAGAAAAATGTAGTAAATTTTTAAAAACTATCAATATTCAAGTTGGAGATTTTGAGATATTTAAGAAAAATATTCGGAAAAATGATTTTTTCTATTTTGATCCGCCATATTTTCCAATTACAAAAACCTCAAACTTTACAGCTTACACAAAAGATGGTTTTGGATTTCAAGAACAAAAAAGACTTTTAGAATTTGCCAAGAAAATAGATGAAAAAGGCGGATATTTCTTGATTTCAAACTCATATTCCGATGAAGTTTTAGAGTTCTACAAAGATTTTAATATAGATATTATTGAAGTTGGACGAACTATAAATAGTGATGCTACGAAAAGAGGAAAACAGAAAGAGGTTTTAGTTAGAAACTATGGAATTACCTAAATAGAGATTTTGGGTTAAACAATATAATGACATAAGCCCGTCATCTTCGTGCTTGACACGGAGATCTACTTTAAATTTTCTACTTACTAATTGTCTATTTAGTCAGTTCCCTTTATTTAGTTACTTCCAAAGAGTTTGCTATAATCCGAATAAAAGAAAATTATTAAATGTTAATTGCAAAAAATATTTCACACTCTTTTAATTATCCACTTTTTGAAAATATAAATTTACAAATTAAACATTCTGAAACAATTTCAATTATTGGAGTGAGCGGTAGTGGAAAATCAACTCTTTTAAATATATTAGCAGGAATTATTAAACCTGACAATGGAACAATCTCGCATTTTGATAAAGAGTTTGAATCTCTAAATAGTTCAGAAAAAGAGGATTTCAGACGAAAAGATATTGGTATTATTTTTCAATCTCACTATCTTTTTAAAGGTTTTACTGCAAAAGAAAATTTAGAAGTTGCATCAATTTTATCAGGTGAAAAATTGGATTTTGAGCTTTTAGAAAAGTTTGGAATTTCATCTATTTTAGAACAAAAAGTTACCCAACTTTCAGGCGGACAACAACAAAGAGTTTCAATTGCTAGAGTTTTGACAAAAAAACCTAAGATAATTTTTGCTGACGAACCCACAGGAAATTTGGATAAAAAATCTGCTTCTGATATTATGAATATTATTTTTGAATACATTAAAACTGAAAAAGCAATTTTAGTTCTTGTAACTCACGACGAGAAACTGGCTTTTAAATGTGATAAAGTTTTTAGACTTGATAATAATTCGTTTAAATTAGAATTAGGAAAAATATGAAAATACTAGCCCCAAAATATATTTTTAGTGAAAATAAAATTTTAGAAAATTATGCGGTTGTTTTTAATAAGCAAATTATTAAAATTGACTCTTTAGAAAATATTATTAAAGAATTTCCCAAAGCTGAGATATTAGAAAGTAGTCCAAACAGTTTTTTAATGGCGGGTCTTATAAATTCACATACACATTTAGAATTTAGCAATCATACAACTGAATATAATTATGGTAGTTATATTGAGTGGCTTAATTCTGTGGTACAAAATTTTCAAGAATTATCTCAAAATATAGATTCTGAAAAAATTGAATTGACTTTGCAAAATATGATGAAATCTGGAACAACAACTATTGGAGCGATAAGTTCCCAAGCACTAGATTTTGAAGCTTTAAAAAAATCTCCTATTCGTAAAATTATATTTAATGAAATTATAGCTTCTCAACCTCATCAAGTTGATTCGCTTTTTCAACTATTTTTAGGTAGATTAAACGATTGTGAGAATATAAAAGATGAAAAACTTATTCCAGCAATTGCAATTCATTCACCTTTTTCAGTGCATAAAATTGTAGTTAAAAAGGTTTTGGAAATAGCTAAAGATAGAAAATATCTAGTTTCCGCCCATTTTATGGAATCTAAAGCAGAACGAGATTGGTTAGATAATGAAAGTGGAGATTTTTATAATTTCTATATGAAAAACTATGGAGTTGCAAAAAAATCAACAACTGCAAAAGAATTTTTGACTCAATTTGGTGAGGTTCAAACTATTTTCACTCATTGTAATTATGCAAATCACTCTGAATTAGAAATAATATTTGATAAAAATCATTCTATTTCTCATTGTCCAGTTTCAAACCGACTTTTAGGTGGAAACACTTTAGATATTCAAAAATTAAACGAGCAAAAAATTGATTGGAATATTTCGACAGATGGTTTAAGTTCAAATACATCTTTGAATCTTTTTGATGAACTTCGGACGGCTCTATTTTCACATACATTTGAAAATGTTGAACAGTTTGCCTTTTCACTTTTAAATTCTGTTACCAAAATTCCTGCTAAACAACTTAGAATTAATTCTGGTGATATTTCTACTGGAAAAGATAGTGATATGATTTTAATTCAATTAGAAGATAAGTTTCATCAGGTTGAAAAAATTCCTTTGCATCTTATTTTAAATAAATATCCAATCTACCAAACTTTTATTTTTGGAGAAAGAATATTATTCGGGACTGATTAAATAGAGATTATCGGTCAAG
>Ga0256826_1002033_pt1 | contig 12500 bp, 15 predicted proteins | sample CV79metaG_FD_185975 | JGI IMG/M metagenome (GOLD analysis project Ga0256826, IMG submission 185975) | Hydrothermal vent microbial communities from East Pacific Rise, Pacific Ocean - CV79 | ecosystem: Environmental > Aquatic > Marine > Hydrothermal vents | place: Pacific Ocean: East Pacific Rise... | reverse complement strand
TAGTTTTGTAGCTTTAGGGGGTTGTAAGGATAGATGTCCCTACCGTTATAATGGGCTTTTGCTCATTATGACGTTTAATTAATTTATCATAGCCTTGATGTTTGCAGCATCTGCATCAGAAACAACAGCTGGGCTGTTTTGATCACGACGAGTTGCAGCATCTTGTTTAGTTAGAATATGGCTTCTAAACGCTTTACCACGTTTAATTTGACCATTTTTCTTAACCTTAAAACGCTTTACAGCGCCTTTTACCGATTTCATTTTAGGCATCGATTGGCTCCTCTTGTAAAATTCTCATTTTGAGAACGCGATTATACCCTAAATTTTATAAAAATAAGCTACAATTACTCTATGAATGCTATTACACATATACAAAATGCTATTGATGAGTTAGATGCTGAAGTAAAAGAGCTTCTTTTTGACTGGAGTGTACCTCTTAACGAAAAAGACAATATTATGCTTCCAAAGCTTCAAATAAAAAAAGTTTTACTTCAAACACTAGAAGACTTAACATACTTAAAAGAGAATCCCCCTACACCAAACCAAGCTTGTGGTATCTCTAAATATAGAGAAGATTAGAACTAAAGTTCATTGAGAGTTGTAACCTTTAGTAAAACATCTTTTTTCTCTTTAAAATCTATATGAATTAGATGTACCTCAAAATTACTATTTCTTACATTTTTATTGTTTTTATAAACACGAAAACTCTTTACTTCGCCTATATACTCAACAACAAAGTCACTATCGACTCCTAGTGGGTACTCTTTAAACGCCACTAAGGACTCTAACCTATAAAGTTTTTTCTCTTTTACAATATATGCTATATATGGGTTAAACCTTCGATGTAAAGAGTGTGAACTCTGCATAAAAAGTATGTCTACTTTTTTCTCTTTGTTTATTATATTTACACTTCCTTTTAAGGCTAAAGAGAAATCCATATAAATAATTTTTCTCAATTCACTTTCACTTTTAATAGAGAGAGAACGCTTTTTATAAAAAGCATTTGAGATGTTTAAAGAGGAGTAACTCTGGTATAAAAAGAGTACAATTATAGAGAGTATTACTATAGAAATCATCATCTCTATAAGAGTAAATCCTGCTCGTTTCATTGTAGTCTAATCCTTAAAATTGAGTTCGATGAGTCTTCTAACCTAAGCACGGTTTTCCCAACCTCAAAAACAAGACCAGAGTTACTCTCTTTAAGCTCTTCATCTTCTCTGTTAGTTTTATCTTTCTCATCAAAATCTGAAAGATCGATGCTCTCTAACTCTTGATAAATTATTTCACATTTTTTAGACTTTAACTCTCTTCTTAAATCACTCTCCAAATCAAAGTCACTCACTAAACTATAAAGAGTTGTTTTTTTGTTTTCAAAACCATAGTCACTATTTGCAAGAGTAAAAGAGAGGTACTGGTTAATTCCATTTTTTTTCTCTATTACAGAGAATATATGTCTATTGTTTGCGGTGAGTTCTAAAAGAGCCATAATTACAGTAGAGATGATTACAACAGCTACCATAACCTCTATAAGTGTAAAAGCATCTTTTGCTCTCTTATGCATGCCCTAAACCGATACGGATAGCCTCTTCTAGTGAAGTTTCACCATTTAAAAGCATCGCTCTTAACTGTAGAGATATTGTTTTTAAACCCTCTGCTTCTAATGCTGTCTTAATAGTATGCTCATCTGTTGTTGTTTTAAGTAAATCTTTTACCATATCATTCATAACAAGTAATTCACCAATAGAACGTCGTCCAGAGTAACCACTATAGTTACAGACTTTACAACCACAAGCCTTATAAATTTTTGCATCTTTAGAAATACTATAATCAGAGGCAAAATCTTCAGCTACTGTGTCCTCTTTTTTACACTCGTTACATATTACACGTACGAGTCTTTGGGCTAGGATTCCTAAGAGTGAGGAGGAGATTAAAAATGGCTCTATGGACATATCTGCCAAACGTGAAATTGTTGCAGCGGCAGAATTTGTATGAAGAGTTGAAAAAACTAGGTGTCCTGTAAGTGCTGCACGGATAGATATAGCCGCTGTCTCTTCATCACGAATCTCCCCAATCATAATAACATCAGGGTCCTGTCGAAGTATAGAGCGAAGAGCCGAAGCAAATGAGAGTCCCACTTTTTCATTTACTTGAATTTGTGAAATATTATCTGATTTATACTCCACTGGATCTTCTACGGTAATAATATTTTTACTAGGGTCTTCAACTTCTCGTAAAAAAGAGTGCAGTGAGGTTGTTTTTCCAGAACCAGTTGGACCAGTAACTAAAATAATACCATGAGATGCACGAAGGAGTTTTTGAACATCACCAATAAGTGAACTATTAAACCCTAACTCATCAATAGAGGGTATTTGAGAACTCTGCATTAAAAGTCTCATAACAACTCTCTCACCATAAAATGTTGGTAAAACAGAAACACGAATATCTAAGGTCTCTCCCGCTATTTTAATCTGAGTTCGTCCATCTTGTGGTATTCTTTTTTCAGATATATCGAGGTTAGATATAACTTTAATACGGCTTACTATAAGGCTTACAACTTTTCTGTCTAAGTCTGCATTTTTAATTAACATTCCATCTATACGAAAACGAACTTCTCCGCGTTTTTCTTGTACTTCAACATGAATATCTGAAGCTCTTTTTTTAACTGCTTGGTAAAACAGAGCATTTACAAACTTAATAATTGGAGCAGACTCTTCGCTTGTTAAAATATCTGAAGAGGTACGAAGAAAGTCAGTCAGAGAAATATCCTCATCATTTTCCGTTTTATCCTCTTGCATACTCTCCATAGTCTTGTCTGTTCGAAGCTCTAAAAAGCGGTTATAGAGTCTGTCATAAGACTCTTCACTTAAGATATGAAAAGGGTAATTTTGTGTTAATTTTGTATAGTAGTTACTCGATTGAACAAGGTACTTTTCACAAGTAAAAGCACAAACCACCCCCTCTAGTTCACTAAAAAGAAGATAGTTTTTGACACTTACATCCGTAAGTAGTTCTTCTGGTTCGTAGACATCTAAGCTAGTGTTATGAAGAGGTTCTAAGTTTAACATTACTCCTCGCCCATCTTAAAAAGGTCTTCTTCTTCAGGTATAAATGAATCACTTTCAAGCTCACTCTCTTTTTTCTTTCTTCTTTCAAATTTTTCAAAAACATCAATATTAAAGTCTTCTTGTAATTTTGAAACTATTCCTAATTCTTTTTGTAATTGAGATAACTGCTCACTATTATCTATGATATATGGAGTTAATACTACTATTAAATTTGTTTCTTCTTTTTCATCAGATTTATAAGAAAATAACCAATCCCCTAACCATGGTATATCTCCAAAAAATGGTATTTTACTTACCTTTTTAATGGTATTATTTTTTGTTAATCCACCGATTATTATGCTCTCTCCATGTCTCAATATAGCTTTTGTTTTCACTTCTTGCTTTGCTGTAACTGGCTGTTCACCAGTTGTCGTATCTCCATAGCTTACAACAGTTTCCAAAATTGTTTCTGTTTCTAATGTAACCTTATCACTTGAAGAGACACGAGGTTTAATCTTCAACGTCAACCCAACATCTTCACGCTTATAGCTACTTGTTAAATTTCCTGTATTAATAGAATTTGAAATAGTTCCAGTTGATATAGATATTGTTTGCCCAACATATATTGATGATTCTTGATTATTGACACATAATATTGATGGACTAGAAATATATTTTGAAGCATCATTTTTTTCTAAAAAACTTATTGCTGCTCCAAGAGTAAAACCTTTTGTAACACCAGAGCCGATAACAGAACCTGCCAATAATGGTCCAACAGTTCCAGCTACAGAAGTCCCAGTTAAAGTTGTACCTAAAGAATATAATCCCCCATTTGCAAGTCCAGCAGCATCGAAACCATACTTTACACCTAGTTCTGTAGCTTCTTTATTAAAAATATTAATAATTTTTGCTTGAACATAAACTTGATATTTCTCTTTATCAAGCTCATCTACTATCATTTTTATCCCTTTTATAATTACGGGATCACCTATAGCTATTATGGCGTTTATTTCATCACTTGAACTGATATTTGGCTTAAGTGCTGGGTCGCTAAAAACCTGTTTTGCTATTATCTCATTTAGAGTTGCTAAAACAGCCTTCGCTTCTGAGTTTTTAAGTGGAAAGATATTAACTGTTTTGTTTACCTTCGACTCAACATCTAGCTTTTTTATAAGTCTCTCAACTCTATCTACATTTGCTCTATTTCCAACAACGATAACACCATTTATGTTGTCATCTAAAACAATTTTAACTTTTTGTGCGGCAACCTTGTCATTAAATATAGATTTAGCAATATCTACTAAACGCACTTGAAGTTTTTTCGCTTCTGTATTTTTTATATATACAATTCTGACAATAGCGGAGTTGTTTGTTGCTATGTCATCTATAACTTTTTTAATCGTCTCTATATTTTTTGGATAATCTGTAATTAAAAGAGTATTTGACTCTTTCATAGTCATAAGTTTTGCTGTTTTTGAGACTAAGTAACGAACCTTAGCCGCAACTATGTCTACATTTTCACCTTTTACTACTATAGCTTGTGTAACCATAAGAGAACCATATAGTCGCTTCCCTTGACCCACTACTCTTGCATTATGCTTAGCTGCTTCTGTTGAACGAATAATTTCATAAATAGAACCATCACGAATAAGGGTATAACCTTTTGACTCAAGAACAGAAACTAAAATTCCTAATAACTCATCATCATAAATAGGGGCTGTACTTATAAAATCAACCTTCCCGTTTATCTTGTGGTTAATAAGAATGTTTTTATTTGTAATTTTAGATATTAATTTAATAAAATCTTTAATCTCCAAATCTGAAAAATTTACATTTACCTGCTCTCTTGCAGATAGAGTAAAAACTAAAATTACTGTTAAAAAAACTGTTTTAATTAATCTCATATACTAACTCCTGCTCTTGATTATTTCTCATTACTACGATTTGAATCGTATCAATTTTGTCAATTTTTGCATATATATTTAATGCATCTCGATAAGACTTTAACTCTATATTATTTGCGCGTATAATAATATCTCCCTTTTGAAGTCCAAGTTGTGCCATAGGTGAATTTTTTGCTATTCTGTTTACTCTAAAACCTGTGATTTTACCATTTTGTTTCACTTCACGTATAGAGATATCTCTCCATATTTGTTTTGGGTTTTTTGCATAACTTGCTATATCTTTTCTAGAGACACTATTTGGTTCATCACTTGTTGAAACAGCGGTAACAGATACTCTTTTTTTCACTCTTTTAACATAGCTTTTTTTATTTTTCACCTCTTCTAATTCTAAAACATACTCTTTTCCCGCTTTAACAAAGAGTACACTTCTTGAAGAGATTGACTGAAGAGTAAATCCTGAGAAATCCTCACCTAAACCAATAATAGAACTTTTTTTAGGAGAGGACTTTAGAGCTAATATAACAAAACCTTTAGAGCTATTTCCATAAAGACCTTTTAGAAGCATATTAGTTATATTTATACCCGTAATACTTTTCTCTTGTTTAACTTTTACAACTTTTGTTGTTAAAATCATATTTTTAAAATCAACTCTTTGATAAGGTGGTTGATAGTTCTGTTTTATACTGAGTTCAACTCCCTCACTCGGAAGATATGCCCATAAAACAAGAGAGAGAGCTTTTGCAACAACTAGTAAAACTAAAAGCTTTGTAAGAGTGCTTAAGTAAACGCCATTAGAGAACTTTGTCATAAACATACCCTCCATTTTCTGTTTTTTTAAGTTGTCTTAGTGTGTTTTGGTAAGACTTTAACATTAACTTTGAAGGTTGAAGTTCTAAATGTACTCTTCTTTCAACTACCTGAACACTTATCTCTAACTCTCCAAATTCTCCCTTGGCGTTTGCTGTTATGTTTAAGGGATTAAATAGAGAATACTCTATATTTAACTGCTCAATTTTTAGTGGAACAAAAGATTTTGCTGTATCTGCTAAGGTGATATTTTTTACATTAACACCATTATAAAGAAGAAAAGGTTTTATATTTATCTCTACAATATTTGCACTCTTAATTGACTTAACATAAACATTTGCACTATTTATACTTAAAGTAAAACCTCTGTCATCAACTCTCTCATTAGAGACTACAACATCATACTTTTTTAGCTCTTTTTCAGCTAAATAATAGAGACTTACCTTTGGAATAAAAAACAAAACTGCAGCTAAGAAGAAGAGAACATAGAGAGAAAATTTAACTATTTTTTTTACCATTTTATCTCCATTTCAAAACTTACTCTCTCTTTTGATAATTTTTTAATCTTCATGGCGTTTATGTTATATGCCCCATTAAGGAGTTTTCCCATTAAAGAGTTGAGTGCATTTTTATCCATACTTAGTGAACTTACACTAAGAGAGTTCTTTTTTAACTTCTGTTTGATATTTGCACTTCTAAGAGAAGATAAACGTAAAATTCTTAGTAAAGATTTTTTAGCTTTATCTTTATTTCCATAAATATTTTTAAGTGCATTTACCTCTGTGGCAAGTTTTGAGACTTGTTTATACTCTGCTTCAACCTCTTTTAACTCAGCCTTTGCTCCAGAGAGTTGCATAATAAAAAAAAGTAAAATTACTAAGAGTAAGCCTCCTATGTGAAGTGGATTTACACGATTCATAAACTCATCTCCAGTTTCCAAATTTTTTCTTTAGTATTTGACTTAAATTTAACACGTTTTGCTTTTAGTTTCTCTTCAATTACTTTTATACTTGAGAGTGAGAGGTTTTTAAACTCCACTTTTAAGCTCTTGTTTTTAAAGCTAATAGACTTCATACTCTCATCTGCTTTCAAGTTCATACTTAACAGCATTCCCATAAATTTACGTAACTGCATCTGCTTTGCATGAGTTGACTTATATTTTTTTAAAATTGCTCTGTTTTGAAACATGGTTGCTTGGAGTTTAGCTTTTGAGAAAAGCTCCTCTTTAGCTTTACTAATTTGTGAGCTTTTTTGTGTTGTTATAACATACTCAAAAAGCACTAAAAATATAAACGCCAACACTATAGCAGCTAAGGTATAAAGGCTTTTTTTATCTACTATATGCCCATACTGAGCCAAATTTACAGAGTTCTTTGAGAGTTTTAGTTCACTTATATCTAACTCTTGTGTATTTTCAAGCCAAATTGTTGGTACAACTATGAGAATATCATCTTTCTTATAAATACTTCTCTCTTTATCTATGCTATAAGCACTATCTTCTATCTCAAGTTCACTCTGTGCAAAGTAAACATTTGCTATGTTTGAAGAGGAGACTCCTTTTTCTAAAAGAAGGTCAAGTAAAACTTTATCTTCATAAGCAAATGCATAAAAATAGTCATCTTTTTTATATACAAAATAGCTATAAACTCCCGAACCTAATGTGTCTTCAAAAATTGAAGGCAGAAGCTTCTGTGCATCACTCGCTCTTTTTACAGGTAGTTCTAACTTTTTCACCCAGTATAAAGAGGGAGACAAAACAACATTTACTCTCTCATTTAAACTCATTTTATGGGAACTTTTATCTAAAAAGATTGTTACTATTTTTTTATTAAATTTCGTAAACAAAATTACTCCCCTTTCCTGTTTTCATATCGTACTCAAATTCAATTTTTGAGACTTCATCTTTTTTCATAATTTCTATCTTTACATCTAGTATTGGCTCAAAATAACTAACTTGGAATCTTTCAAAATTTATTTTTTCATTTGGACCTAGGTTTAAGTCAGCTAACTCTTTATAAGCACCTGCATTTAAACTCATCTCTTGAGCTCGTAGTTCATCACAACCAAGAAGTAACTGCCATGTAGCTACTGTTGCATAATTTACATCTATTTTATAATCATGTCTATTTGAGTAATAAAACAGATTTTTATACTCTAAACGCTCTATAGCCTTGTCGTTATAACTTTTCATATAAAAATTGTTTATAACTTCAAGATGCTTTTGTGAACTTATATAATCTCTAAATAGATAAGGTTCGTGCGTAAATATATCGGTATTATAAGACATATCTTCTTTAACTTTAAGCATATTATCAAGTAAAAGGTTAATATACTCGGCGTTTATAGCGTAACTGTTTATATAAACGCCAAGAGCATCTACTCTTTGCTCATTTATAGTTCTATTTGAATCTACCATTGAGTTAATATTAAATTTTGCTCTTGCACTTGTTAACTCTATTAAAATACTTACACCACTACTCTCTAAAGGTATAATGGATGCAGAAGATAAAAAAAGAAAATATGCCTCGCTATCATTACTATCAGCCACCTTCTTTAGTATAGGCATTTCTCGTAATAGTTTTGAAATATCATCAAGTATAAAACTTGTTTGAAGCATAAAATTTTCACTCTCTACCTCTTTTTTAGAGTCATTTAACTGTTTTAAACCAACCCCCATAGCGACACTTATAAGCATAATAAAAAAAATAGTTATCATAAGTGCTATGGCTGGGCGTTTCCTCATAATTAGCTAATACTCATAGAGAAGATTGGGAGTAGCATTGCCGCTACAATAAAACCTATACTTCCACCAACAAAGAGCATTAAAGCTGGTTCTAAAAGGGTAAGTAGTAGACTTATTTTGTCTCTGTTCTCTTCAAAATAGAGTTCTGAAACATTGTTTAAAACATTCTCAACTTGAGAGGTCTCTTCACCTAAGGCAATAGACTGAATAAAAGCATGGTCTATTTTTGTTTTTGACTCATAAAGTGCTTTTGAGAGTAGTTTACCCTCTACAACTTTTTTTGAAGCATCTACAAACAACTCTTTGAGAACAAGGTTATTAAGTATATTTGCACTTAAGTTTACAGTCTCTACAAACGAAACGCCACTACGAGTTAAAAGTGCGGCAATATAAGAAAATCTGGCTAATTCACTCTTTTGAGATATTTCCCCAAAGAGAGGAAGTTTTAGTATAGTTTTATGAACATAATATGCAAACTTATAACTCTTTTTCATCATAAAAACAAAACTCACTACTATAGAGAAAATAATTGCTAATATGAGTTTAAAGTTATGGTTAAAAAAATCACCCATAGCAATAACCACTTTTGTAGGAGTTGGTAACTCCTGCCCCATACTCTCAAATATACCTGTAATTTGGGGTACAACAAATGTCAACATAAATGCTATCATCACTAAAGAGATTATAATCATAAAAGAGGGGTAAGCGAATGCTCCTTTTATCTCTTTGTTAATTCTGTCTTGCTCTTTTAAAAAGCGAGAGAGTTCTAAAAGCACTTCATCAAGGATTCCGCCATTTTCACTCACTTTAATTGACTGTTTAAAAAACTCTGGCAGTTCCACAATATTTTGCATATCTATAGCTGTATAGAAGTTTTTTCCCTCATCCAAATGGGTACTTACTGTTGTTAAAAAAAGTGTCATTTTCTTGTTTTTTTCATAGTGAGTACGTACTATTTTAAGTGCTGAAACTATTGTAATACCTGAGCGTATATACATAGAGAGTTCACGAGATAGAGCAGAGAGCTCTTTGGGGGGAATTACATATTTTCTACTAAAGTCTATGTTTGAAAATATAGAGGGTGAATCTTCATTTATACTCTGGTAAATTACACCTATATTTTTAAGCTTACTTTTTGCCTCTTCTAAAGAGAGAGCTTCTAGTTTAGCACTTACTTTTGCACCTGTAGAGTCTATGCCTTTATACTTAAATATCATCTTAACACTTCTTCTATTTTACTCTCTTTTGCATCTACAAGCTCTTGCATAGAGTCATATTTTACTGTAGGTTCTAAGTAGTTTGTAAAATCATAAAAATGCTCTTTATACTCAACTAGCACTTGGTCACCTACCCCTTCTTTATCTACTTTATAAGAGAAACAGACATCTTCTTGAACATCTTCTTTATTAAAGTAGACCTCTTTAAGTACCTCTTGAGCACCATTTACATAACTATAATGATAGAGGCGAACAGTATCATCTAAGAAATTCTCTAGGCTCGTCTCTTTTTCTCCATCTACTAAAACATCACACTCTGAACAGTCATCTAAACAGAGAAGTCTTGCATCTCTTTCATATTTTAAATCTGTTAAATAACTCTTAAGAGTAAGAAGTGTTACTCTTTTAGCTCTATCACCTTGGCGCTCTAATGCAGTTACAGAGAGGGTGTAAACTACCCCCATTATTACTATGACTATCATCAGTTCTATGAGTGAAAAGGCTTTTTTGTGCAATGCTTACTTACACTCACTCATTCTAATATCAGTAGCTTCATCTTTACCACCCTCTTTTTTGTCAGCCCCTAAAGAGATAAGTTCTATACTACCTTCATCATTTATGTAAATAAACTCTTTACCCCATGAATCTTTTGGAATTTTTCCATCTTTAAAGTAACCACTTGTAGAGTAGTTTGTGTACTGCTCTTTATCAGGGTTACTAACAAGTGCTTTAAGCCCCTCTGCGGTAGTAGGATAAATACTGTTGTCAACTTTAAACATATCTAGTGAAGAGTTATAAATGCTCTTCATCTGAACACAAACAAGGTTTCTTTTTGCTTCTTCACCTTTACCAGTAAGACTTGGCATTACCATAGCCGCAAGTAAGCCTAAAATTACGATTACAATCATTAACTCTATTAAAGAGAAAGCATTTCTTGATTTTTTTTGCATTACATTTGCCTTTTGTATTTTAATTACTTATTATAGTGGGAAAAAGTTACTATATAGGCAATTTAAAACGAAACTTTTAAACTAGATCTTAAAAAAGTATTTGATGGTCCAAAATTATTTGATATTTCAAATATCGCATATTTAAAATAAGCTGCAAACAGTAACTCTCTATTTTCATAAATATATGCTAATTCATAACGAGCACCTTCATATTTATAGTTTATATATGGCTTATTAAAGTACATATTTTCATATATATTTAACTCATATCCAGTTGAAAGGCTATCTGTAACTTCGTAGCTAAAAGCTGTTTTATAGTACTGTGGAAGTCTCTGTTTAAAAGATACATCATACTCATAATAACCCTCTCCAAAGGGCTTATAATGATTAAATCCATCATCACCTTGGTATATAACATCACTATCTAAATCATAATGCATTAATGAAACATTATCCCAGTAAATATAAGAGCCTAAGTTAAAACCACCAAGATAAAAATAGATTTTTTCACTGTTGTAAATATACTCAATATCTACTCCATAGCCTATTCCTTTAGGGTTAGAACTTTCTGTTTTTCCATTACTTATTAAGTTCTCTTTTGAGTAATAATAATCATAAGAACCTCTAAAATGTTCGCTATTTGTAGTTCCATTGAGAGTAATTGAGTGTAATTTTGTTCCATAGTTTAGTTTGAGCTTTACACTCAAAAAGTTTTTACTATTTACTTTAAAAACTTTTTGAATAAAAAGACCATAACTATTATAGTAATTTGCTTTCCCACTAAGTGGTGCATCTTGTAACTCTTTGTATATATTATCATTTGCTAGAAGTTTAAAAAAATCTTTTTGTGCAGTGTACCAAGTCTCCATAAAACCATCGTTTACTTCTATTTGTACTAATTCTTGGTTAAAAATACCTATTTTTAAACCATTATAATCTTTATAGGCATCATAGTATCTCTCTCCAAATGCATTATTACTTTTTTTATGAGAAGGTATTTCACTCCATTCATTATCAAAAACATTAAAGGCTAAGTTATCGGATGAGGCATCGAGTGATGCGGTGAAGTTTAGTGAGTTATTTACATCTCTAAAGTCATTATGGTAATGACTTAGAGCGTAAATATTTGTTGATGTAAAAAGAGCTATTATAAAAAATAGAACTCTTTTTATATTTAAAGTAAAACTACTCTTTAGAATATTGTTTCACTTGTATTGTCTGAGTATTTAATCTCCCACTCATTTCCTGTTGCATCTTCGCCATAAACACCAAGTGCATCACCATTTTTATTTGTAACATTTAAAGATGCTGCTACATCCTCTTTTGAGTCATCAAAAGTATTTGTATATTTACCAAGAACACCATTACTATCTGCTAGTTTTATTTCTACGTTTCCAACTTTTGTCTCATTTGCATCACTTGTTAAAACATGAGTTAAATGCATACCTAGTTCATAGTTTTGACCACGTTTAAAGAGTGTATAAACATCTAAGTTTTCATTCTCTTTTGTAGTTGCAGTAGTAGTAATTTCAAAAGGCTCAAAACCATTTGCAGCTATGCTTCCAAACACATTCGCTGTTCCTAAAAATTCATTATCACCATTTTGCTCTTCATTTAATGTACCGTTCACATCAATATGACCGATAAAAACAGTACTTCTATAACTATAATTACCATCAAAAACAATTGATTTACCGCTGTCAGCTAAAGATATATTTGCATTAACAACTAAAGGTTCTCCATCACTATCTACTATAGATATAGCTAGACCATCAAGTTTTGCACTTTTTATATTTTGAGGTTCTAAGTTACTTCCTTGATTATCATAAGAGTAA
>Ga0256826_1002032_pt1 | contig 12501 bp, 12 predicted proteins | sample CV79metaG_FD_185975 | JGI IMG/M metagenome (GOLD analysis project Ga0256826, IMG submission 185975) | Hydrothermal vent microbial communities from East Pacific Rise, Pacific Ocean - CV79 | ecosystem: Environmental > Aquatic > Marine > Hydrothermal vents | place: Pacific Ocean: East Pacific Rise... | reverse complement strand
AAAAACATATCTTTTCAATCATAAAGATACATTTTTCTACCCATAAATAATAGTAATCAACACGCAATAATAATTAAGATTCTATCAAAACCTACGATAAAAAAACAAATTTGCGGAGAATATTTATTGTAATCTCCGCATAAATAAGGAGATTACTAAATGTTCACAAGATACAGCATTGAGAGATATAAAAGATTTAATAGAAAAAGGGATTCTAAGTATAGAAAAATCAGGCGGAAGAAGCACAAATTATGAGTTAATTGATAATTAGAAACACAGACTCTAACAATCTTTCCTAAAAATATCTTTTTTAAGAAAATTACCAACCATTTGAGGTATCATTACTATTGTAAATGGAATTCCTCTACCTGATAAATTTCTTTTGTCTCATTATTATAAACAACCGCTACTAAAACAAGATTATTAGAATTCCATTTCGAATTTAAAGAATAGCTATATCGTTTTTTTATCATCTGATCCTTTACAAAAGGAACAGCCGTTAAATCTTCTCCCCAATCGCCATTAAGACTTGCTCTAAGAATATGTTCATGATCGTAATCTTCTATATCTTCAGGATCGTGATCATAATAAACTTGCTTATCGATAATATGATTCTCTAAAACAAAAATTTGAAGTTTCAATAAGGTATCGCACTGTTCAAAAGCCTTAACAAAAACCTGAGATTCTATTTTCCCAGCCTTAATTTGAGCCGCGATAGCGATTCCCACCTTCGGAGTTTGAGTCATAAGATTAGAAATTGTAGCGTCCCAAGACGAAAATTCGAGAAGTTTATTACCCTCATCGCCCACTCTATTAACCATTCCGACAGGTGTCGATGTTACCCCAAATTTATTACCGATAGCATCGCCCACAGGGGTTGTAAAATCGGTTGGATAATCACTATCTGTTTCTGCATAATATCCAAAATGGATAGCCATAGGAACAACTCTTGCCCCATAAGTATTTTGTAACGAGCTTAATTCTTCGTGTGCTTTAGGACAATTTCCACATTTATGTCCTGTGAAATCTTCAACTAAAACATTTTTATTTTTGCTAAATTCTAAACCTTCTATAAATGTAATTTTAGTTTGTAAGACTTCCTTTGTCCCCAAATCTTCTAAAACAAAAAGAAGTTTTAAATTCGATAAATCCGCAAAACTCGATAAATCGTAAGTAAATTCTTTTTCTAATGTTTCGCTTCTATTAATTTGCTTAGCTAAAAAAATATTTTCTTTAGACGATCTTAAAACATTCATCACCGTCTGACTATTTATTGATAAACTGTCTTCTAACAGATAAATAGAAATACTCAATCTTTGGTTAAAACCATTTAAAGAAGATACCGAATAAGCTCCTGCATACTGATTAATAACATAATCGAAACGACCATTAATCTCTAAATTAAATTCTCCTTTTTTCTCTAATTCATGGTCTAAGCGAGTTTGCCATCGGTCTTTTGTCACACCATAAATAGAATAGTACAAACTTCTATTTACCATAAGCAAAGAATCTGCGGTATTTAAACGAAAACGATTAACAATTTCGTTTGATGCTAACGAATTACCTGCAACAGACGCATCTCCCGATAGAACAACCATTGGAACTATCAATTCGCTTTTCGAAGATATATTTACAAATTCTTTGTATAAATCTACATCAAATGTTTGTGCATCAGCAATAAACTCACTTAATACATTTCTATCGGTATAAACAGGCTTAAAATAAGGCTCTTCTACCTTATCACAACTAAAAAATAGACTTAAACTGGTAATAATTAGAAGTATTGATATTGTCAATTGCTTTAAATTCATCATTTTCAATCTTTAAAATGTACTTGTAATAGATAACATTAAACCTTCGAAAGCAGGAACATATCGACAAACACCTCCTGCACAAACAACACCTTCTCGCTGTTTTCCATAAGAAAGCTGAATTCGGTTGGTTTTTCGAGTATACCCAAAAGAGAAATTATAGAAATGCTCTCTATCGTTTACGATTTCGTTACCATAATTCCACTGATCCCAAACAACAAAGAACCAATGTGGCGACACCGTATACTCAACCATAGCCATTGCCCAACTTCCTTTGTCCTGCTCGGTATAAAGATGCTCTAACTCCAATCGTATAGCATTCGATTTATTTATTTTATAAGTCATATCGGCAACCGTAATGCTCGAATAAATCATATCGTGATACGTTCCTACATGGAATGTATTATTGTTAAATTCTTGATATTGCTGCAGCAAACTTCCTTTAAACTTCTTAGAAAACTTTTTATGAATTTTTACATTAAAATCGGTATACCAATGATCTCCAATAGCAAAAAAGTCCGATTGATAACCGTTGGTTCCTTTTTCGCCTATAGCAGTATAGTCGTTAATAGAATCTCTCTTAATATCGTAAACTTTGGAGCAAGAAACGGTAATCTTAGTTCCGTACTTTCCACCTAACAACGATTTCTTTTTTATCTTATAAGAAACTTGCCATTGGAAGCCCATTTCGCCATTTGCTTGAGTTGCAAAAGGATACATAGCAGGTAAAGCATAAGTGTGCTCCTGTGCAATAGCTGGAGGATTGTTTATTAAATAATTGGTTCCACTTGCGTTTCTATCGGAACGAAAATACATATTATCTAAACGCTTTGCCGAAAAGAAAACACCAAAACCTTTTTTCGAATAAGTTGCATTAATCAATAAAGCTTCACCCTCTTTATAAGTAAAATTATTATCGGAAGATGGATCATTAATCTTATAATCGTACTCACCCGAAAGATTAAATCCCTTGTAAAGAATAGAAGCCCGACCTCCGCCCGAAGCAACATTACCTGGCAAATTTAAGCTTGAATGTTGAGGATCTTGATATTTGCTAACAAAACTTCCTCCCAATGTAAAATAAGGTAATTCTGTATTCTTAAATTTAAACATATCGTTAATGATTAACTCTGCATCTAAACCTCTTACCAAACCTGTGTATTCCCAATAATTACGTTGTTTAGCCACTAAACCTTTTATATAAATTCCTTGAAAAGGATTGTATTTTATTTGAACGCCTTCGAAAGCATTATCATAACCTAACATTTTCTCTTCGTACGACCTTAGCAACATTCCATTTCCAAACTGTTCGTAGAAATCTCCCACAGTAAATTCTAATTCGTTAGAACGATATGTTAGATATTTATAAGGAATTCCTGTTCCTCTGTACTTAGGATCATAGCCCATTAACGGTGGCGTATAAGACTCGAACCGAAGACCTGCCGAGAACTTTCCGTAAGTATAATTAAAATTTGCATAAGCATTCATACCAAATGACTCTGGTCTTTGCGATTGACTTAAAGTATCGGTATAATAAGTTCCGTCAAATTGTAAATTTCCAGATAATACACCTTTTGTGGCTGGTTCCTGTGCCAGAACAGAAATAGAAAAAGTGAGCAAAATAAGATTGAATATTATCTTTTGCATATGTCGTTTTTTTAGGAAGAAATATTATTCTTTGGCTAATTTTCTGATTAATTCGTATAAATGCTCTTCGTCGCCCTCGCTATACGAAGTATGTTGCTCAACCAATTCTCCTTTTTTGTTAAAAATAAAAACATGAGGAACATTAACAACATTCATTGCTCTCTTAAAATCGCTATTAGGGTCTAACAAAACTTCGTACTCCCATCCATTGGTATTAACAAAAGGAGCCACTCGTGCCGATGTTCTTGCATTGTCAATAGAAACGGCATAAATCTTCACTCCTGTTTCTTCTACCAAATCTTCATACTCGTCGGAAATAGCATTGAGTTCTTTGACACAAGGCTTACACCAAGTTGCCCAAAAATCAACAATAATAGGTCCATCAGACTTAATATCTTTTGTGTTAAAAGGCTTGCCATCTACTGTTTTTATTTGAACAGAAGGAATTTGTGCAGTCGATACGGTAGTAATAAATAAAATGACCGCTAAACTTAAAAATAATTTTCTCATAGCTTTTAATATATTATTCGTTTGCAATTTAATTGTTTTTTTAATTATTGTAACGATTATCACCCTATTTTTTTAGGAAACAATTGGGTAACATAACAATTTTTTTGCCACGATACTATTTCTTCTTAATAATTAATTTAAGAAAATCACATGGCATAAGTTATAAAATTGTAATTTTGTTGAGCTAATTTATTTTACGTCGTAAAAAATAAAAACAAAGTATATGAAATTTGGTGTATTGATTTTCCCAGGCTCTAATTGTGATCATGATATGGTTTATACCTTAAAAGACAAATTAGGACACGAAGTTGTAGAGTTATGGCATAAAGATACCGATTTGAAAGGTGTCGATGCAATAGCTATTCCTGGTGGCTTTTCGTATGGCGATTATCTTCGATCTGGAGCTTTAGCAAAATTCTCTCCTATCATGGAAAAAGTTGTGGAGTTTGCTAATTATGGCGGCTTGGTTTTTGGTGTTTGTAATGGCTTTCAGATTCTTTGCGAAAGCGGATTATTACCAGGTACTTTACTACATAACGAAAATCAAAAATTCATTTGTAAAAATGTTTTTATCAAACCTGACAACAATAAAAACCCTATGACCGAATCTTTAGATAAAGATCAGGTTCTGAAAATCCCTATTGCTCATGGCGAAGGTCGTTATTTTGCCGATGACCAAACCTTAAAGGATATGCGATTAAATCAGCAAATACTTTTTAGATATTGCGATGAAAATGGCGATATTAATTCATCGGTAAATCCAAACGGTTCTATTGAAAATATTGTTGGCGTTTGTAATAAAACTAAAAATGTTTTTGGAATGATGCCTCACCCAGAACGTGCTGCTGATAAAGAACTTGGCAACGAAGATGGTCGATTTATTTTAGAATCGATGATTCGTTCATTTTCTTAAACCATTTTAAAAATTAGTTTTGCTTTTTGATTGATTTGAATAAATCGGAGGCAAAAACAAAGTCGTTTAATTCGGGATTATTGGTATTAAAAATTTCCTTTTTATTGCCTTCCCACCATTTCTGACCTTGATAAACATACATAATATTCTCGCCTATTTCCATCACCGAATTCATGTCGTGAGTAATCACTAATGTTGTTACATTCAGCTCTTTGGTAATCTCTTGAATTAAGTTATCGATAATAATTGCAGTAACAGGGTCTAAGCCTGAATTGGGCTCATCAAAAAACAAATATTTTGGATTTAAAGCAATGGCTCTTGCTATAGCCACCCGTTTTTGCATTCCTCCCGATATTTCTGATGGGAAAAGTTGATGAGCATTCTCGATATGAACGTGATCGAGGCAATAATCGATACGTTTTTGCTTTTCAGCTTTACTCATCGTTGTAAACATATCTAAAGGATAACGAACATTTTCTTCTACTGTAGAGGAATTAAACAAAGCTCCTCCCTGAAATACCATTCCTATTTCTTTTCTTAAAGCTTTTAATTCTTTAGATGCCATTTTGGTAGTATCTCTCCCATCGAATAAAATCTCGCCTTGGTCGACCTCGTGCAATCCAACTACCGACTTCAAAAAAACAGATTTTCCTGAACCTGAACGACCAATTACTAAGTTACACATTCCTTTTTTAAGAGTATAACTCACATTATTCAAGACTTTATTATCTAAAAATGTTTTCGATATGTTTTTAACTTCTATCATGTCAACATTAAATGGGTAATAAATAAATTGGCTACTAAAATCAAAATAATACTATATATAACTCCCTTAGTCCCTGCTTTCCCTACTTCTAAAGCTCCTCCTCTGGCATTAAATCCATGATAAGACGATACGGTTGTAATTATTATGGCAAAAACATCGGACTTAACAAGTGAATAAAAAACACGATAAGGTGAAAAATCAAGTTGTAAACCTGCTAAATAATCTTGGACACTCAAACTTTCAATTACAAAAGTAGAAGCCAATCCTCCTAATATCCCAACAGACATAGCGATAATAACTAAAAAAGGCATCATAATCATCATTCCTAAAATTTTAGGAAGAATAACATAACCAGCCGAATTGACGCCCATAATTTCCATCGCATCCAATTGCTCGGTTATTCGCATAGTCCCTATCTCTGACGCAATGTTCGAACCTATAATTCCTGCAAGAATAACTGAGGTTACAGTACTCGAAAATTCCAAAATAATAGAGTCGCGAGTAGCAAAACCTATAATAATTTTAGATACAAATGGATTCTCAAGATTTAATGCCGTTTGTATGGTAACAACAGCTCCCATAAAAAACATTATAATCATAATAATAAGGATAGAACCCACGCCCAATTTATCCATTTCTTGGAGCATATTTCGGAACAAGATTTTATGTTTTTCGGGTTTAGAAAATACCTTTCCCATTAATATTCCAAAATGTCCTATGTGGTATAAGATTCTCATCTTTTATTAATTATATCTATGCTATTCGAGATTTTAATTTTGTTAGAAACTCTAAAAGATTTGCCTTCTTTTGTTGGTCTACGTTTATTTCTGACAGAAAATACTCTGCTTTATTGTAATAATCGAGAATTCGATTCTGTGCTAATTTATCAATTTCTAAATCCCTATAAATACGAGTGATGGTTTCTATTTTCTTCTCATCTTCCATTTCCTGCTCTAAAATAGGCTTAATTCGCTCTGGAGCTTTTTTAAGGGCATTTATTAGTAAAAATGTTTTTTTATTTTCAATAATATCTCCTCCTATACGCTTACCAAATGTAGCTTCATCGCCAAAAGTATCTAAATAATCGTCTTGCAACTGAAAAGCAAGTCCCATATTTATCCCAAACTGATATATCAACTCAGCGTCGGATGTATCGGCGTTTCCTATAATTGCTCCAATCTTCAAAGCCGCTGCTAATAATACAGCTGTTTTTAGACGTATCATTTCGATATATGCTGTTTCTTCGACCAAAAATTGATTCTCGAAATCCATATCGTACTGCTGTCCTTCGCAAACCTCTAAGGCGGTTCTATTAAACGTCTGCAATACCTTCGACAACTGATTGGATTTTAGTTCCAAAAAATAATCGTAAGCAGCTATCAACATTGCATCTCCTGATAAAATAGCCGTATTTTCGTCCCATTTTTTATGGACTGTTGGCTTGTTTCTCCGAACATCGGCCTTATCCATAATATCGTCGTGAAGCAAGGTGAAATTATGAAATGTTTCTAAACCAACAGCGGGTTTTATGGCTGCTTGAATATCATCAACAAATAAATTACAAGCCATTAAACACAAAATAGGACGAATTCGCTTTCCTCCCACCGACATCGAATATTCGATAGGTTGATAAAGTTGTCGTGGTTCTCGCTTTTCGTAAGCGTTTTCTATTTCTGTATTAACTAAAGCTAATAATTGAGTTATTGTATACATAAGTAACTTTATTGAAGATTAGTTTCAAATAAGCCTTCTTTTATTAATCTTTCTAAACCCTCATCGATTGATATTAAATCGCGATTAAGGACTTTCAACATTTTTGTATTATCAGGTCTTCGCCTTGTCATATCGCCTTCTTTTAATGGCGGTAAATAAACAATTTTACTTTTCGACTTAGTTATCTTAATAATTTTTTCTGCCAATTCCTTAATTGGGATCTCTACATTATTACCAATATTAACAACATCGTTTAAATAAAAATCTTCGTAAGCTATTTTTATAGTAACATCTATATTATCGTCGATAAAACAAAATGTTCTGGTCTGAGAACCATCTCCATAAATAGTAATATCTTGATTATTCTGTGCCGCTAAAATAAATTTACTGATAACAAAATCTCGACTTTGATACTTACCATAAGTATTAAAAAATCGAAATATCGTATATTCTAAACCGTATTCTTGATGAAAAGATTTTATAAAAGCTTCTCCTACATTTTTCACAATAGCATACGGCAATCTTGAATTTAATGGGGTTGTTTTTTCATTCTGAGGAAATTCTACGGGCTCTCCATAAACTTCGGAAGAAGAGGAAAAAAATATTCGTTTTACTCCTGTATTTCTCGAAAGCTCTAAGACATTTTTAATCCCTTGAATATCGTCCAAAACCCTAACAGGATGATTAAGTGTTCGCGTAACACCCACTATTGCAGCATAATGAAAAACATAATCGAACTGATAAGTTGTCATAATCTCAGCAATATCTTTTCTCTGATTGACATCGCTTCTTATAAACTTAAGTTGATTATTATTGCTTGGTAATTTTTCGATATCACCTGTCAAAAGATTATCAACAACAATCACTTTATTATTACTGTCTTTTAATAGTCTTTTTATAAGTGAACTACCTATAAAACCTGCTCCTCCTGTTACTAATATTGTTCTCATTCTTTTGGGCTTTCGTGTGTTTCTATAACCAAATCGTCCAATTCTAAATCCTCTTCTTCATCAAAAATACTCAATAAAGGCTCTTCAAATGCTTTAGTTGTAATTCGTTTTTCTAACGATAATAAAATAGAAGGCAACAGTAATAAATTTGTAAGCATTGCAAAAAATAAGGTTATAGAAACCAATATTCCTAAAGCTACTGTTCCTCCAAAATCGGAAGCTATAAAAATTGAAAAGCCAAACAGCAACACGATTGAAGTGTAAAACATACTTATGCCTGTTTCGTTGATGGCTTCGTGAACCGATTTTTTTATATCCCAATCAAATATTTTTAACTCTTGTCTGTACTTAGCCAGAAAATGAATTGTATCGTCTACCGAAATACCAAAAGCAATACTAAATATTAATATTGTCGATGGTTTTATTGGAATATTGAAGTAACCCATCAAACCTGCTGTAAGAAGCAAAGGAATTAAATTAGGAATTAAAGAAACCACAACCATTCTCGCAGAACGAAACATCAGAGCCATAAAGAACGCTATTAAAATAATGGCTAAAAATAAACTTGTAAATAGATTATGTATTAAAAAAGAAGTTCCTTTTGTAAAAACAATACTCGTTCCTGTAATGCTGGTATTAAACTTTTCGGGAGGGAAAATACTGTCAATAATTTGATGTACTTCTTCTTGCAATAATTTCATCCGAGTTGTTCCCAAATCTTTCACTTTATAGCTAACACGAGTATATCGCTCTGTTGAATCGATAAACGAATGTAAAAAATTGTGATTCTTTTGATTTTTACTTTTGGCCAAGTACGAAAATACCCAATTCTTTTCTTGATTACTCGGGAGTTTATACTGCGATACTTTATTGTTAAAAAAGGCTTGTCGAGCCAATTTTATACCATTTGCCAAAGAAATAGGTTTCGATAAATCGTCGAATCGAGCAAGTTTATTTTGTAATTTATCTATTCTTTTAAGCGTACTTAATTTCTGAGCTCCTTTTTTCTTTTTAGTATCAATAAGAATCTCGAAAGGCATCAATCCTCCAAACGTTTTTTCAAAAAACTTTAAGTCCACATATATTGGATCGTCTTCGGGAATATCATCGACCATATACCCTGTTGTTTTTATTTGAGTAATCCCGATAATCCCAATAACAATAAATATTCCTGTAAACAAGTATATCCAGCCTCTATGACGCTCTGTTAAAAACGTTAAAGTATCGATAAATTTACGCACCACATTTCCATCTAAATGCTTGGTATGACTTAGTTTTGGTGGAGACAAGAAGCTATAAAAACTGGGTATTATCAACAAAGAAAGTACAAAAATACCAAATACATTAATCGATGCAACAACCCCAAATTCTTTAAGAATATCGCTGCTGGTAAGAATAAAAGTTCCAAAACCTGCCGCAGTGGTAAGATTAGTCAAAAAGATAGCACTTCCTGTTTTTTGAATTACCCTCTGTAATGCCTTGATTTTATTACCATGAATAGAATACTCTTGCAGATATTTATTAATTAGAAATATACTATTCGGAATTCCTATTACAATAAGCAATGGCGGTAACATTCCTGTTAGAACGGTTATTTCGTAACCAAATAAGGTAACCGTTGCGAAGGTCCAAACCACAGCAATTGCAACAATTGTAACAGAAACCAAAACCGCTTTATACGAGCGAAACAGCAGATATAAAACAATTATAACAACTAAACCTGCCAAAATAATAAACAGACTAAGCTCTCTTTTTATTTTCTTCGAAATTTCTGTTCTGATGTAAGGTAAACCCGAATAATGAACTTCTATTTTCGTTTCTTGGCTAAATTGTCGGATACACTGGTGAATATTTTCAACTATTTCTATTCGATTTTCAGTGTTAAGCCGTTTTTTATCTATCGAAATGGTAATCGCATATATATTAAGCGAATCGTTATATATTAAGCCATTATAAATGGGATAATTTAATAATAACTGATGTAAACTATCTAATTCTGTTTGTGTAGCAATCTGCTCGGGAAAGATTTTTTCGATACTAAAATTCTTTTTCTTCTTATTTTTATCGAGTCGTATTAATTCGGTAACCGATGCAATATTGCTAACACCATCAACCTGTCGGAGTTCGTCGATTAATGATTGCCATTTTTTATAATGCTCAAGCTCGAAAAACTGAGAGTCTTTTACCGCAACAGCAAAAATATTAGCTTCCTCTCCAAATATTTTTTTGAAATTAACATGATTAATGAAAGTTGTATCGTCCTGAGGGAGCATCTGAGCCAAAGTATACGACATTTTCGCATCCCTTGCTTGATAGCCCATAAATAAGGTAAAAACTAAGACTGAGCTTAAAATTAATATCCTATATCGTAATATTATACTTGCAATTTTTGTCCACATAATGAACTTATAAAAGTAAGCATTATCTCTATAATGCTATTCAAAAAATGAATAAACTTTAATGAGTGTAGGATTTGCAATAAATTTACGTTTTACGATTCATAATTCGGAATTCCATTTTACCTTTGACATCTTTAAACAAAAAATTATGGGATTAATTCAAATAGAAGGAATGGAGTTTTATGCTTATCACGGGCATTTTGAAGAAGAACGTATTGTAGGAAATCATTTTAAGATTGATTTAACCATCGAAACAAAGCTCCAGGCAGCAGCTATTTCCGATCAAATTGAAGATGCTGTTAATTATCAAGAAGTCTATAATTTGGTTAAAGCCGAAATGGAAATAAAATCGGCTCTTCTCGAAAATGTTGCCAATCGCATAATAACAGCTATCTATAAATCGTTTGACACAAAAATACAATCTGTTAAAGTTAAAGTTTCGAAAATGAATCCACCACTAAATGGAAAAATAAAGAACGTAAGTATTGTTATGAGCCGTTAATAATGATGAACAAAAACAAAAGCTGTGCTCGTTGTGGACAGGAAATAAAAACAGAAAAAGACTGTTGGACTTCTGCATTTCATCTACCTTTCGATACTTTTCTGAAACTTAAAGATTGGTCGGAAAATAATTGCTTGTGCGAAGAGTGTATAAAAATATGGATTGATAAAGAAAAAGGAAACATTGAAAAAAAATAGTTTAAATAAAGACGAAATATTATCCTTAAAAAAGGTGATTGCTGAGACTTTCGAGAAACAAAATAAAATCTTTAATTTCCCTTTTAAAGTTCTTATTAATTCAAGCGTTTTGCCAACAACGAAACCTGCTCAAGTGCTTTTTACTGTTCCAAAACGAAATTTTAAATTAGCTGTTGACCGAAATCGTATCCGACGAAGAATAAAAGAAGCATACCGAAAAAATAAACACGCCTTATATCAATATCTTGATGTAAATAACTTGCAATTAGCCATTATCATTATTTATATTGGTAAGGAGGATATGAGTTATTCCGAAATAGAAAAAAAAATAATTTTATCTTTACAAAAAATAATTCCTCTTTTGGAAGAATCTACAAAAAATAAATCTTAAAAAATCTTATGAGACAGCTCAAAAAATATATTATTATTGCTCTTATCGGAATAGTTGGCTTTGGCCTTTGGTCGTTTAAAGATAGCAACTTTGCCATTGCCAAAAATTTAGATATTTTCTACACTTTGTTTCGCGAAATGAATATGATTTATGTAGATGAAACAGATCCCGAAAAAATGATAAAAATAGCTATCGATGGGATGCTAAAAAAATTAGACCCATATACTGTATACATTCCTGAATCAAAAATGGAAGATTACAAATTTATGACCACAGGGCAATATGGCGGAATAGGAGCAATGATTAAAAAAAGAGGAGAATATGTAATTGTAGCAGAGCCCTACGAAAATTCTCCAGCAGATAAAGCAGGTTTACGAGCAGGAGATATTATTCTTAAAGTCGATGGAAAAGATGTTAAAGGGAAAAATACTCAAGAATTAAGCGATTTCCTAAAAGGAGAACCTGGCTCTCAGTTCGAAGTCGAAATAAAAAGAACAGGAGAAGAAAATACTAAAATCATTAAAATAGAAAGAGAAAAAATACAAATTCAATCGGTGCCTTACTATGGCATAATTAACGATAGCATTGGCTATTTCTTATTAACTAATTTTACTCGGTCGGCTTATCCAGAAGTAAAAGCAGCAGTTGAAGATCTTGTAAATCAAGGTGCTAAATCGTTAATTTTCGACTTAAGAGGCAATG
>Ga0256826_1002031_pt1 | contig 12502 bp, 11 predicted proteins | sample CV79metaG_FD_185975 | JGI IMG/M metagenome (GOLD analysis project Ga0256826, IMG submission 185975) | Hydrothermal vent microbial communities from East Pacific Rise, Pacific Ocean - CV79 | ecosystem: Environmental > Aquatic > Marine > Hydrothermal vents | place: Pacific Ocean: East Pacific Rise... | reverse complement strand
ACTCAAGGTTTTATACAATGACTTTATAAATCTAAATGCATTGAACGTCACGGACAAATCAGAAAAAACAGACCAAGTTCTCTTTCAAACTACTAATAGCTTTTATGCTATGAGTAAACCTTATGTACGGTATGTGGTAGGTAATGATGAAATCTTAAGACGAATTGAGTCTGCGACAGAAAAACTTGATTATGAAAACAGTTTTTTTCGTTTTGATATTATTGCTAAAGAAGTCAAGGTTTTAAAAGTTTATGAGAGTGAAGGACATTTTTTTATTTATGTAAAAAGTGATAACATGGAAGATATTTATCTTGACATTGTTCCCCCTTCTTTAGGTGCTACTGTAGAGAATAAAGAAAATAACAATACACAAAATAGCGATAATACAACGCCAACTAACGAAGAGGATGAGCTATGATAAGAAAAGCTTTTTCTCTTTTAGAATTAATCTTAGTTGTTGTTATTGTAGGGATTGTGTATGCCTTAGCCCTTTCAACGATGAAGGTACCAAGTACCAAAGATGCAGAGGCGTTTACATTAGCTACTCTGCCTAAGTACTTAAGAGAGAACTTTAAACTTAGTGACGCCAAAATCATCTGTTTTGAGCCTTGTGGAAAATGCAGTGTTGCAGTTGATGGCGAGTTTTTAGAAGAAGAGCTTTCTCTGTTTGACAAAAGTAATGTAAAATCTTATGAACTCTCTTTTGAAGGCTATGGCACAGAAAAAGAGTACATACCTTATGATAAACAAGACCCTTATAAACAAGCTTGTTTTGTTCTTCATAAGTGGCCAAATGGAGCTATTGAAGAAGTGGTTTTAGAAAGTGACGACAGTTTTATTTATTATAAGGCGGGTTATGAGAAAACAGATACATACAGCAGTTTAGCCAAGTTACAAGATGCGTATAAAAAAGAGTTAGATGCAATAAGGGATGGACAGTGATTTATAAATACAAGGGTTTTAACGACAAGGGTAAAAAAGAGAGTGGCAAGATTGAAGCCAATTCTGTTGAAGAGGCAAAGCTAAAACTTAAGTCACGTTCTTTTCTTTATGAAAGTATTACCGAAGAAAAAGCTTCTGTTTTTCAAGCTTTAAAAGTGAACCGTGCTCGAATTATTCCTAACAAGGTTCTCATTAATCTCTCACGTGAGATTGCGGCCTACATTCGCTCTGGTATGACCATTGTAAGTACCATTAAACTTTTGGCAAACCAATACAAAGACGATAAACGCACCTCTTTTTTCTTGAGTGCCGTGAGTACCTTTTTAGATGAGGGTAAAAGCTTTTACTCGGCATTAGACACCCAAGGTGTATATACCCTTCCTCACTTCTTTAAACAGTCTATTAAGGTGGCTGAAGAGCGTGGAGTTATGGATGTTGTTCTGGTGGAACTTGCACGTTTTATGAAAGAGCAAGAACGTCTTAACAAAGAAGTGGGTTCTGCTCTATTTTATCCGGGCTTTATGATTTTAGTGGCGCTGGGGGCAATTAGTTTTATGTTTGCTGTGGTGGTACCTAAGATTACAGATATCTTTAAACAGATGAAACAAGATCTTCCCCCATTAACGGAAACTGTCATTGCCATTGGTGACTTTATGGGTGCACATTTTCAGATGATGGCCTTTATCTTCCTAGCCATTGTAGGAATTTTTGCGTACTTGGTGAAAAATGTACCTGCTTTTAAATATGGGGTAGATACTCTAGTCTTAAAAGTGCCTCTGTTTGGAAGTATTATTCAAAAGAGTGAGTTGGGACGTTTTGCCTATATGAATGCGTTGTTAATGCGTTCGGGTGTGCCTATGGTTCAAGGGATTAATCTCTCGTCTCAAATTTTAAAGAACACCGTAATCTCCACCATCTTACAACGCGCGGCAAAGAAAGTAGTAGAGGGCTCAAAACTCTCTTCTGCACTTGCCTCGGATGAAAAGATTATTGGTATTGCCTTTATTCAGTCAATTGCCTTAGGGGAAGAAACCTCGAATGTTCCTGATGTTATGAGTAATCTTGCTGAGCTTTATTTTGAAGATAATAAAGACAAAATTGGTATCTTACTTTCACTAATGGAGCCGATGTTAATGCTTTTAGTAGGTGGGGTCATTGGTGCTATTGTTATTTCCATGTTACTTCCAATTTTCTCAATGAATATGGGTTAGGCTAGATGAAACGTTCTGCCATTGCTTTGATGCTCACACTATTTATGATTTTAGCCATGAGTGCAGCACTGAGCATTACCCTTGGGCTTTTTCAGAAGAATTTTAATGCTTACTCAGCGAATATTTTTCGTGTGCAAAGTGCAGTGCTTATAGTTGATTCGGTTGAGATGATGAAGGCACTTTCAAAAGATATTGGCGATTCACCTGAAGCCTTTTCTATTTTAATGGCTACGGTGCAAGAACTTCCTTTGCGAATAGGAAGTGTTGATATGATTATTAAACTTGAAGCCTTAGACTCGCGTTTTAACATTAACCATTATGAACGTGCTAAACATTATGAGAAGTTATATGCTTATTTACTTAACTACAATGTGCAACGTCCGGGATATATTTTAGAGATGATTGAAGACTCTCTTGATGATGACAAAGATGAGCAGAGTTTTGGGAGTGAACGTGTTTTATATGACCCTTTCTTTATTCAAGGTAAGTTAGTTGATTTTGAGCAATTTACAAAACTTTTAGATACTTATGCAAAAGAGACTAAAGACATTAATATTTACAATGTTCCTTGGCAAGCATGGATGGACTTTAGTTCTGAGTTTATTGATGAGGCTTACATGACAGCAGAGTTTCAAACTGTCTTACAATCAGCAGGTGGGGTAAGTGAACTTTTAGAAGACTTTGAAAAGACAGGTGAAAATAGTTCTGATGTGAGATGTGAAGTTTACCTTAGACAAGACGAAGCCCAAAGTATTGCTAACTTTGAGTTTAGTTTTAAAACTAAAAAAGTCAGTAACTTTAAGGCTATTTTATAGACTAAGCCTTATATTCTAGTGTTCCTGCGCGTGACTCACAGTCATCAATGAGGTTTAAAATTTGACGTTTAACCTTGTCATATCTAAACTGCTCTTTAAAGCCGTTAATACGTCCACCTGAAGCATTAGGATGTCCACCACCACCTGCCCACTCTTTAGCAATTAATGAAACATTTACCTTGTTGTTTGCACGTAAACTCATCGTTCCACGTGGACCAACATCAACAATAAAGTCATACTCATCAAAGCTAGTTAAAAAAGCATTTCCTACAATTGAGGTATTGCCTAGGGCATATGAGAGATAACCCTTATAACCTTTGTAGTAAATAGTCTTCTCTGCTTTAACAGAACCTAGCAGTTCAACAATATGTGCGGTTGCTAAGTTATCTAAGGTGTCATCGGCTTCTTTTTTAAAGTAGTTTTTCTTTAGTGCATGAATAGTTTCGTCAAGTAAGATATTTGAGTTATCAAGTGGAATCATCTGCGCAGCTTCAAAGAGTAGGGCGTGTTTATAGGCTCTATCTGCATCGGCAAACATAACACGGTTTAATTCACGCGTTTCAGTAACAAGGCGCATACAAACCTTCCCATACTCAAAGGCTTCGTGTTTTTCTTGATGCCATAAATCAACCGCATCAACAATAGCAACATAAGGTGTAATCCATGCCTTTGTCTCTGCAGGAAGCCCAAAGTTTTCTAGAACATAATCATAAGTGATTTGTGTTGCTGAACGACTAGTGTCAAGAAAATACCAGTCGAATTTTTTAGCAGAATCTTCTCCACTTCCGTGATGGTCAAGGAGTTGAAGTTTAATGGTGACTTTTTGGTAGTCTTTGAGTTTTTGAACCTCTTTATTTAACCATTTAGACTCATCCATAGTAAGGTTTAAGTCAGTGATTAAAATACCAGCATCAACTTTCTCTTCTTTAATAGCGTCAATGATTTCATTCAGGCGTTCACCGACTTCAGCTCCATAGTTAGCGTTAAAAAAAAGAATCTCTTTATAAATTTCTTTAGTAATAAGTTGACAGCTGTAACCGTCAAGGTCGATGTGTGATAAATGGTAGGTTTTCAAAATAAGTTCCTTTAGTTAAGACGAAGTTTAGAGGTCAATGGAGACACTTCCCATGACTTCAAATTTAGCATTTGAGTCAATCTCTGCGTGTGAAAGCACAATAACGTCAAGATTAAAACGTTCAAAAATCTCTGAAAGAGGTTTTCTAAGTTGAGGGTCAACAATTAAAATGACGGGAGATACCCCTTGTTGTAAAAGGGCGCTGGCTTTGTCGCTAATAGCTTGAATAAGAGCATTAATCTCACCTACATTAAGGGCAAGGTTTCGCACACCATCTTGTTCGGTTGATTTCTCTAAAATACGTTGTTCAGTTTGCGTGTCAAAGGTAAGCAATTTAATAAGACCTTCGGCGTCTTTGTACATACTTGTAATAGTACGAGCAAGTTTAGAACGAACTTGTTCAACAATGAGGTCAACATTTTTTGTGTACTCTGCAATGTCCGCAACCGTTTCTAAAATAGTAAGTAGATCTTTAATCGGCACTTTTTCATGCAACAAGGTCTTAAGAACACGTTGAATAAGACCAATACTTGCTACCTTTAAGACATCATCCACAATAACAGGGAAGTCATTTTTAAGCTTGTCAATAAGTGTTTGTGTCTCTTGACGTGTTAATAACTCTTCCGCGTGAGTTTTCACTAACTCAGACATGTGTGTTGAGATTACTGTTGCAGGGTCAACCACAGTGTACCCATTCATAATTGCATCTTCTTTTAGGTTAGGTTGAATCCAAATAGCATCTAGGCCAAAGGCAGGTTCTTTTGTTTTTTCACCTTCAATCTCATCGGTTGCCATTCCACTGTCCATAGCAAGAAATTTATCTGGCTGAATAGAACCATGACCGATATCCACGCCTTTGAGTAAGATTTGGTAGTGACTTGGGTCAAGATGTAAATTGTCACGAATACGAACCTGAGGCATTAAAAAACCCAAGTCAGTAGCAATTTTTCTACGCATTGAACGAATACGTTCAAGAAGGTCTCCCCCTTGTCCTGCGTCTGCTAAACGAATAAGTTGATACCCAAGCGTTAGTTCCAAAATTTCAACTTTTAAGATGTCCTCAAGAGCTGCTTCTTCTTCTTTCTTAATCTGTTCAGGGCTTTTTTGTTCAGGTGCTTTTTGAGTGCTACTTTGTGAAGAACCATCATGTGAGTCTTCTCCCTTTTTAGAAGAAGTTCCTTGAAAAAGTCGCAATTCTCCGCGCTCATTTTGCAAGATAAGATAACCCATTGCTAAAAAGAGAAAACCTACAAAACCCATAGAAACAGTTGGAAGACCGGGGACAAGTGCAAAGAGAACCATAATCCCACCAACAATAAGTAGGGTTTTTGCATTTCCCATCAGTTGGTTAATGGTACCTTCGGCAAAGTTAGTTTGGTCACTTGAAGCCCGTGTAATCATAATACCTGTTGCCGTAGAGATGATAAGAGCAGGAATCTGTGAAACTAAACCATCACCAATGGTTAAGATAGTAAAGACTGAAGCCGAATCACCCACGCTCATACCGTGTTGAAACACTCCAATTAAGAAACCACCAATGATGTTAATAATAGTAATGATGATTCCTGCAACTGCGTCACCTTTTACAAACTTAGCCGAACCGTCCATAGCTCCATAAAAGTTAGCATCTTGTAAGATAGCGGCACGACGTTCTTTAGCTTCGGACTCTTCAATAAGCCCTGCATTTAAGTCCGCGTCAATTGCCATCTGTTTACCTGGCATTGCATCAAGGGTAAAACGTGCAGCAACTTCAGCAACTCTCGTAGAACCCTTAGTAATAACCATAAAGTTAATCAAAACTAAGATAGAAAAAACGATGATACCAATGACATAATTTCCACCTACAACAAAGTCGCCAAAGCTTGAAATGATGTCTGAAACGGCTTCAGGACCTTCGTTACCATGAGAAAGAATCATTCTTGTTGTGGCAACATTTAGTGAAAGCCTAAAGAGTGTAATGATTAAGATGAGGGTTGGAAAGGTTGTTAAGTCCGTTGGTTTGGGAATGTATAAAGAGATTAAAATAATTAAAACGGCAATAGCAATAGAAATTGTCAACATAAAGTCTAAAAGAAAACTAGGAAGAGGAACAATAATAATAGCAAGAATTGCCATTACAAAAAAGACAATACTTAGGTCACGGGTACGTACGATAAACTCTAATAGAGGTGTAAGTATTCCTAGTATTTGTGTTTTAGTTTTCTTTTTTGCCATTGTTTAGAGTTAAACCTTATTTTTGTTCTAAGATATCGGCTAGGGTTAAATCATGTAAGAAAGTGTCAATTTTTCCTTGTAAGTTATGAATAAAAGGCCAAATATGACAAGTCCCTGTTTTTTCAGCAGGACAACCAATGCCTTCAATACCTGAAGAACAGTCAAAAACAGCAGGTCCTTTACCTTCAGCGGCGCGCATAATGTCTAAAATAGTAATCTTTTTTTTGTCTTGAATTAGAACAAAACCACCCTTAACACCCTTGAATGATTTTAAAATTCCTTGACGGGCTAAAGATTGAAGAATCTTTGCTAAAAAACTTTTTGAGATGTTAAGTTCCTGCGCTAGGGTTTCTGTGTCAACGGGGTCAGTGGCGTTGGCTAAAATCACTAGAGATAAAAGAGCGTATTCACTGGCTCGGGTCATTAACATATATAAAGTCCTTGGGTTTTAAAAATTATTTACTTATATTAGAGTGTATTATACATAAAATGTATTAAAGATAGATTTTGTCTTTTATTATTTATATTTCTTTGGGCTTATTTTGGGTGTTTTTTTATTTTAAAGCCTAGAGTACTCTCTATTCAAACCAGAAACAAAGTAAAACCCTATAGTTAATAAAAAACTTAACAAAATTCAGCTATAATTCGCCATCTCAAATTCTTTGGGAAATTAATATACCAATCAGGGAGGCTATTATGGCTTTAGATTCGGCGAAAACTGCAGAAATCGTAAAAGAATTCGGACGCAAAGAAGGTGACACTGGTTCATCTGAAGTGCAAATTGCTTTATTAAGCACACGTATTAAGGAACTTACTGAGCACCTTAAAACTTTCAAGAAAGATCATGCATCACGTCTTGGTCTTCTTAAACTTGTTGGACAACGTCGTCGTTTGATGCGTTACTTCAAGCGTAAGAACAAAGAGGGTTACTACACTCTTATTGGTAAACTTGAGATTAGAGATAATATCTAAGTTTATTTTGACCCCTCTTGGGGTCGCATCGCTTTCTTCACACACAAATTACATATTTTCACACTTTAATTAACATATTACTTTTCGTTTAAATCATTTTTTAATCACTTTTATGTCGATAACCCCTACTTCAGGCTTCTTTTTCCTTTTAACAGCAAAAAACAATTATTAAATAAAACTAAATTTTCTTTATTAGTGTTATTTTTAATTATTATTTTTCTTTATACTCGTTAAGCTAACCTAAGATTTAATTTTTAGGAGAGCATTATGGCTAAAGATGAAGAAGTTTCAACAGAGGGTTTAACCTTTCTGGAAGATGGTGAAGTTTTATATGATGATCTGTATCTTTTATCTGAGACAGACGAAAAAGGTATAGTTACTTATGCCTCTGACAGTTTTTTAAAAATTGCAAATATGAAGTTAGAAGACATTGTTGGTCAGCCTCATAATATTGTTCGCCATCCAGAGATGCCTCGTGCAGCTTTTAAGTCACTTTGGGATGATGTTCAGTCTAAAGGTTTTTGGACGGGTTATGTTAAAAATGCTCGTAAAGGTGGAGGATTCTACTGGGTTTATGCAACCGTGCTACGCTCAACAGATAAAAATGGAAATATGAAGTATGTTTCTATTCGTATTAAACCTTCTCGTGAAGACATTAGAAAATCAGAAGAGCTTTACGCTACTTTAGACTAAAAACAGATTAAAACTAAGGACATCAATTATGGCACTAATAAAATCAAGTTCAACTAAATCAGTCGCTACTTCAAGTGGTGGTGGAGATAAACGTCGTCAAAGAACCCTTGCTAAACAGCAACAAATTTCTGAAAGCATTGCTGGTATTGCGACTAATATCTTAGACAATGCACAAGAATCTGTTTCTGCAATTGAGCAGTTGAAATCATCTATGGAACAGATTGCAACGGCAGCAGAAGAGAATTCAGGAGCTTCAGAACAGGCTTTGAAAAATGTAAAAAGCATTAACAACAACATCACTCGTATGACGGGAAGTATTGATACGGTAATTAACTCTACAGTAGCAACGGGTGATACGATTATGAATGCGGTGCAGTTGATTAATAACTCAACGCTTAGAATGTCAGATGCAGTTGTTGTTGCTAAATCTTCTTCAAAAAAAGCAGAAGACTTAAAAGTTAGTTCTGAAAATATTGGTGAAGCCGTTGGTTTTATTGCAAAAATTGCAGACCAAACGAACTTACTAGCACTTAATGCGGCAATTGAAGCAAGTCGTGCGAAAGAACATGGTAAAGGTTTTGCAGTTGTTGCTGATGAAACAAGAGCCTTAGCAGCAGAATCTGAAAAAAATGCGGAGTTTATTTCTGACTTAGTTGAAAAGATTCAAGGTAGTATTGATGCTATTATTAAAAACATTGTTGCTACAACAGAGATTATTGATGGAACAGGTTCAGACTCTTCTACCTTAAGTTTAAAAATGGAAGAGTTGACAAAAATTGCAGTGTACTCAGTTGAAGCGGCGCGTTCTGTTTCTCAGTTCACTTTACAACTTGGAAACTTTGCAAACTCAGTAAATGACGGTTCGGCAGATATTGCGGACGCCTCTTCTCGTGCGGCACTTTCTGTTGAAAAAACCTTAGCAGGGATTGATACACAGTCTTCAGCTTTAGCGCAAACAGAAAGAGACATTAAAGAGTTAAGTGCCTTAGCTGAAGAATTAAAATTTTCAACTGACACAGCAAAATCTGCTGAAGATATCGCAACGTCTGCAGACACAATTGGCGGGTCTATGGAAGAAATCCAGTCAGCACTAGAACAAGTGACTACTGCCTTAAATGAAATTGAATCATCATCTCATGCAACCAACCAATCGGCATTGTCAAACAAAGACAGTATTGAAGGTGGTATTTCTGCTGCGAAAGATATTGATAAACTTATTGAAATTGCACGTCGTAATTTTGATCTTTTAAAAGTCTCTTTTGGTGAAGTTAAGTCATCTATGGTTACGTTTAATAAAGAAGTAGGTCGTTCAATTGAAGAGGGTGACAGTGCAAGTACAGAGATTACAGTCATTGTTAAAGAGACAAAGAATGTAGACAAAACAGTTGGAAATATCTCTAATTCTATTATTCAACTGAACATGCTTGCAATTTCAGGTTCGATTGAAGCGGCACGTGCCGGTGACTTTGGAAAAGGTTTTGCGGTTGTTTCTACAGATATTCGTGCTCTTGCAAAAGATTCAGAATCAAACACAGAAAAAATCAATGATACGATTGAGGGTATGAACGCAGAAATTGCAATGGTTCAAGGTGATTGGACTTCTTTATTGAGTGACCAAGATGGAGAGAAAAGAAAGCTTGAATCTTTAGTGAATGAAATAGATAAAATTATTGAGATGCTAGTTGAACTTCTAGATCGTTATACCGGTCTTAAAGCGGTGAATGACCAAAATCTTGAAGGTTTAGATTCTGTTCTTATTGGGGTGAGTGAAATTCAAAAAGCTGTTGAACTTTCTGCAAGAAATGCACAAGAATCACGTAAGGCATCTGAGTTAATCATTGAGACTATCTCTCATATTGGTGAAGGTGTTGAAGAGTTGGCTGTTATGGCAGATGAGCTTCAACAAGGGTAGAAGTTTCTTTAAAAAGTAAGTGGTTAAATCTTGTAAATACAAGAGATTGGTGCTTGTCGCCAGAAGGAATAAACTATGAAAATAGAAGAAGTCTTAATAATTAAAGAACACGACTGTTACTACGGCATTAATACGAATGAAGTAGAACAGATTTTACGTGTTCAAGAGTTGACACCCATGGCAATGACGCCTAAGGCAATTCGTGGTTTGTGTTCAATTGAAGGCTCTATTATTTGTGCTTTAGATTTTTCTACGCTTTTAGATGGTAGAAAAAAAGAGGTAGATACTAAAGTTTTTAAAGCTCGTCAAGTAACAATTCATACCGAAGTACATACGTTCTCTTTACTTGTTTCTGAAGTCATTAACTCAGTTGAAGTAGATCAAGAACTAGTAGAGTATGTAGAAGACCAAGATGATGTTATTGTGGCATTGCTAAAATATGAAGATGACATTATTCAAATTATTAGTGTTGAAAAACTTATTAGTGAGATTAAACTCCCTTCTTATATTGCAAAAGATGTACGAGATATTTCTCGAGATGAAGGCGAAGAGAAAAAAGCCTATCTTCAACGTTATCTTTTCTTTATGATGGGTGGTGAACAGTACGCGCTAGAAGTTGACTCTATTCGTGAGATTATTTCGCTTCCAGAAACGTTTACAGCTATTGCTGAGAGTAATAAAGAGATATTAGGAATGATGTCTTTACGTGATGACTTACTAGTAGTAGCAGATTTACGAGAGTATTATGATTTTAATGCTTCTATAGAAGAGAAAAATCGTATTATTGTTTCTCAGTCCAAGGGTCGTCATATTGGTCTTGTTGTAGATGAAATTGTAGATATTCAAGATGTTGAGATTTCAAAAATTGAAGGTATGCCTGAAAACTTTAAAGATAAAAAAATCAATGGTGTTTTACATCTTAATAATCAACTTATTAGTGTTGTTAATACCGAGGTTGTTCGAACACTTGTAAATGAACAGTCTCACCTTATTGGGGACAAAGACCATGAAGTAGAGGTCGCTGAAAAGAGTAATGAAGAGCCGATTGAAGTGGTTATTTTTAAAATGGCAGATGAAGAGTATGCCTTTGATATTGATGATGTGAGTGAGATTATTGATATGACAGAAATCACACCTATTGCAGATAGTATTGAACATATTAAAGGGGTGATTAATATTCGTGGTCAGGTCATTAGTATTGCTTCTTTGTACAACATTTTAAACCTAAAAGAAAATGAAAATGTTGACCAACAAATTATTATTACAGATGTGAATGAAACGCGTGTAGGTTTTGTGGTTGATAAGGTAAATGATGTTCGTGGAATTTCTTCTGATGAAATAAATGAAGATGATGAAAAAGGTAGAATTTTTTCTAATATCTTACAACTTGAAGAGGGTAAACGTTTAGTAATGATGTTTGACTCAAAAGTTTTATTAGGCAGTTTAAAGTTAGATGAAAAGGATGTTGCTTGAGTAAGAAAATTTTAATTGTAGATGACTCAGCACTTGTAAGAAAACAGCTTAAAGGCTTGATTGAAACTCTTGACTTTGAGATAGACATTGCAAAAAATGGTCAAGAAGCTATTGATAAAGCCCTTAAAACTAACTATGACGTTATAACAATGGACATTAATATGCCTGTTCTTGATGGAATCTCTGCAGTTAAAGAGATTATGCAGAAAAACCCAACTGCCATTTTAATGGTGAGTTCATTAACAAGTGAAAATGCTTCGGTAACAATGGACGCGATGGAACTTGGTGCTATTGATTTTGTTCTTAAACCAGGAACAATGAACGTAGGTGTTGCTGAAAGCGGTGAAGATATTATAAGTAAAATCAAATCACTTTCTAGAATTCCTCGTCGTCGTTTAAAAGTACCTAAACCGGTAAGAGAAGTAAGCAGAGAAAGAAGAACCCGTGCTAAGACAGAACAACTTCCTGTTTGTTCAACTGAAATTGACAAGATAGTTATGGTGGGTGTTTCTACAGGGGGACCGGGGTTAGTTGAGAGAATTGTCTCTTCTTTACCGATTAATTATCCACAACCGGTGATGATAGTTCAGCATATGCCAGCGCAGTTTACACGTGCGTTTGCAGAAAGACTTGCTCGTGTGAGTGAGCTTCCTGTTCATGAGAGTTCAACAAATGATGAGATTTTACCCGGACATATTTATCTTGCCCGTGGGGGTGTTCATATGCATATGCGCAAGAAGGTTTCGGGTAAGTATGTAACTGTTGATTATAAAGATAAAAATGACCGTTTCTTTCAACCTTCTGTAGATGAGATGTTTGAATCGGCCATTAAGGTATTTAAACCTGAAAAGATTTTTGCCATTTTACTTACGGGTATTGGCGATGATGGGGCAGAAGGTATGCTTCAAATTAAAAATGCGGGTGGTTATACCGTTGCAGAGTCAGAAGAGTCATGTACGGTTTATGGGATGCCCAAGTCAGCTTACGAGCGGGGTGGCGTCTCACAAATGATGCATTTTGATGATATTTTACAAAAAATTCTAAGTTACAAGTAGGAGCTGAAATGGCACTAATTAAAAGAGATAATAAACAAGAACAAGAAAAACTTCCAGAGTTTGCATCTTTAGAAGAGTGTATTATGTTTTATGAAAATAATGCACAAGGTGATAAACAGTCTTATGCTTTAGAAGAGATG